>Ga0207433_10000245_pt1 | contig 131296 bp, 138 predicted proteins | sample YelNatPaOPGAMG01_FD_187559 | JGI IMG/M metagenome (GOLD analysis project Ga0207433, IMG submission 187559) | Hot spring thermophilic microbial communities from Obsidian Pool, Yellowstone National Park, USA - OP-RAMG-01 (SPAdes) (version 3) | ecosystem: Environmental > Aquatic > Thermal... | reverse complement strand
ATAAAAATGAAATAAAGGTAGAATATTTATTAACTCCAACGGAAGTAAAACAAATTGATTCTAATTGGACAGATATCCCAGGTTCTTCTCCTGGTTGGGACTTTAATCCTGTTCCAAACTCCGAAATCCTTCTCAAACGTGTCATAGAATCCACATCCAACGAATCCGATTTAGTTATGGACTTCTTTTTAGGAAGTGGGACAACAACGGCAACAGCACATAAACTTAAAAGAAAATGGATTGGAGTTGAGATGGGAGAGCATTTTTATTCAGTAGTTTTACCAAGAATGAAAAAGGTTTTGGCTTATGATAAATCAGGAATTTCAAAAGAAAAAGATGTAAAAAGAAAATACAATGAAAATAATACTGGTGGATTTTTCAAATATTATGAACTTGAACAATATGAAGAAATTTTAAGAAAAGCAAAATACCTTGAACCAAAAGAACAAAAAACTTTATTTGACAAAGATTTCAATTACATTTTCTCAACCGATCCAAAAATGTTAGACGCAATAGAATTAGATTATGAAAACAACAAAATCAAAGTAGATTTAACAAAAATCTATCCCGAAAAACAAATTGACATTGTCGAAACTTTATCGAATTTGAAAGGAAAATGGATAAAAAGGATTAGTGAAGATGAGATCGAATTTGAGGATGGAGATAAGATAAATATTAAAAATTTAGATTACAGGTCGATTAAAAACTTAATTTGGTGGTGAAAAATGAAGATTTTGTGTAATAAAAGAATTATGCTATGTATTCTATATATTTTATTGATGCTAATTTTTGTAACTTTAATTTTATTATGTTGTTCTGAAGAAATATTTAGAATATTTATTCCTTTAATTTTGCTAATACTCACATTTTTAATTTCTTATGAACTGCTCAAGTTTAGAGATAGAAAATGCCATAAAACAGAAAGGCATATTGTTAAAAATCCACAATTGCCAATTAAAGATAATGAAAATAAAGATAATGAAAATTCAGATAAATTAAACAAAAACTTTTATGATGCCAAAATATCAGAAATTAAAAGTATAATTGATAATGAAAATTATAATAATGCTACTATAGTCATTATTGGAAAATGGGGAACAGGAAAATCTTCAATTTTAAATATTTTAATGGAAGAATTAAATAAAGATAAAGAAAAGTATAAAGTTCTTTTCTTAGATTTAATCAGTTTTTATTCATCAGACCAGCTTTATTTTAATCTTATAAAAGCATTAGGATTGGAATTTAATTATCCTTATTGGAAAAATCTTTTTCTAAATTACGAAGTAGGATTAAGTAGTGCTGGTTTTGACTTTAAATTCCTTATTGATGATCCAGTAAATTTTGAAGAAAGATTAAACCATTTCAAAGAACACATAACAAAAAGTTTGAGAAGTAAAAAATTTATTCTAATTTTAGACGAATTGGATAGGTTAACAGATCAACAAGCTATTCTAAATGTTTTTAAATTTATTAATGCTTTTGGAAGAATAAAAAATTTATATTTAATTGCTCCAATAGATCGAACCGCTTTTTTGAATATATTTGAAAAAGAATATTTAGTGGCTGGGTATTTAGATAAAACGTTTGATTTCAAAGTTGAAGTTCATCCGCCATTAGATTTATTAAAAGAGCTGTTTTCTGAAGAAATAACAAGATTTATCCACAAAAATAATAAAAATATATTCCTAACCGAATTAAAGAAAAAGATTTTTGATGAAGAATTTGAAACTATTTTATATAGATCTAGTATTTTTAATTTTGATAGTTTGAGGGATGTAATTAAAGTAAGAGAAAATATAAAACAGTTAACAAATTTTGATTTATTAAGCAAAAACATCTTTTTAATAGATTTGATTTTAATTGAATGGTTAAAATATAAGCACCCTTTAATATGGGAAATTTTGAGTAAAGAATATTATTTATTTTGTTGGAAAGAAGATTTAAGAGAAAACATATTTGATAAAAATTTAACAGAAGGAGAGATAGAAAGAGTTTTTTCCGATAAAAATATAGATAAAAAAGTAGAAAACTTTGTAAATAAATTAAAAAATTTACTTTCTGGAGATCAACTGATGTTAAAAAGCGTAGCAGAATCAATTTTTTATTTAATTTATGTTGGCGTAAAAGATGAGAGAATTTTAGAGGGTACCAATAATATAGAAGAGATTTTTAGAAAAAAAGTAGAAGAAATATTAGAAATAAAACTTTCTGTTTATATCAAAATGGGTCGACCGTTTGAAAAAGCAGAAAAAGATAAACTAACTTTAAACATTTTAAAATTTAAACGACTATTTCGATTACACAATTTAAAAATATATTTAGGTTTACAGGATTATCTAATAAAAATAGATGAGAAAAAATTTAAAACCTTGTCGGAAATAATTGAAAATTTGAAGAGTAACAGGGAGGAATTTGAAGAAAAAATAATTACTCACTACAGTAAAGATTTATATAAAATACCTGATGGAAATTTGGTCTCAATAAGAGATTCACTTTTAGAGGAAATTTTAATTGAGGTAATTTCTCGCATGGATTCTAATTATTTAACAACAGTAGAAAATATTTACAAAAAAATTGAAAATAAAATAGAAAAAGACGAAAGTAAAATTGGTAGTGAAAATGTAAAAAGAGCTAAAGAGGATTTAAGAAAAATTTTTGAAAATCTCCAGAAAATAAAAATGGAGTTTAACCAATTGAATCAATCATGCCCACACAACGAGAAAAAATAATTAAACCTAAATTAATTCTTCGAGAAATAGCAGAAAACATAGATTTGGAAAATTTGGGGCATAATTGGAAGGGGTTTGATTTTGAAAGTTTTTCCAAAAGTAAGAAGCTTTATGATTTTCAAAAAACTGCTTTAGAAAATGTTTTAAAAATTTTGTGGTTTTACTATGAAAAGAGTGTTGATTTTAGAAAAGGTGAAGACTTGGTTGTTAATGATAAAAGAAAAGAAAAATTATTTAGAGAATATTTAGATTATGGGCTTTTGGAGAATGAAGTAGATTATCGATATAGAGAAGAAGCAAAGCACAAATTTATTTTTGAGTACTTCCCATTAGAAAATCAAAAAATTAGCTTTAAGCATTTTATAAACAGAACAGGGTTTTGGATGGCAACAGGATCTGGTAAAACTTTGGTGATTGTAAAGCTAATTGAACTTTTGAGAGAGCTCATAAAAAGAGGCGAAATTCCAGATTATGACATTTTGTTTTTGACTTATAGAGATGATTTAATTGAGCAGTTTAAAAAGCATTTAGAAGAATATAATGAGGGCAGAGAGAATAAAATTTTGGTTTATGATTTGAAAGATTATGAGAAGGTAAAAAGAAACAGTTTGTTTAAAGAAAATTTTGTTTTTTATTATAGATCAGATTTGTTTAGCGATGAAGAAAAAGAGAAAATTTTAGATTTTAGGAATTATTTTAATGATGGCAAATGGTATATTATTTTGGATGAAGCGCATAAAGGAGATAAGGAAGAATCAAAAAGACAGCACATTTTTTCTATCCTTTCTAAAAATGGTTTTCTCTTTAATTTTTCAGCAACTTTTGATGATATAAGAGATTTAGCAACTACTTGTTTTGAATACAATCTTTCTACTTTTATTGAAAATGGTTATGGAAAGAAAATTTATATTTCAGAATATGAAGCAAGAGCTTTTAGGGATGAACTTAAAGAAAAAGATAAATTAAAAGTAATTTTGAAAGCAAGCATTTTACTCACTTATATAAAGAAAAATTTGGAGGAAATTAGAAAAGTTAATAATAGTTTTTATCATAATCCTTTAATGATGGTGCTTGTAAATAGCGTTAATAGCGAAATTGCTGATTTAAAGATATTTTTTGATCATTTAAGAAAGATAGCAAAAGGTGAATTTGAGAAAGAATTAATTAATGAATGTAAAGAAGAGATTAAAAAAGATTTTGAGGAAAAGAGAAATTTGGATATACCAGAAAAGGATAATTTAAATATTGATTTTGGGGAAATTAATGAAATTACTTATGAAGATATTCTTTTTTATGTTTTTAACTCCAAAACTTCAGGAGATATTGAAATTTCTTATAATCCATCAGTAAAAGGTGAGGTTGTTTTTAAATTAATTACTTCTGATGTCCATTTTGGTTTGATGAAGACAGGAAGTATGCCAACTTGGCTTAAAGAAACATTAAGTGAATTTTCTGTTAATCATACTTTTGAGGAAGAAAAATTTTTCGAAAAAATTAATTCTGAAGATTCGCCGATAAATATCCTTTTAGGATCAAGAGCATTTTATGAAGGTTGGGATTCTAATAGGCCAAATATTATTTTGTTTATTAATATAGGAGTTGGAAGTGAGGCAAGAAAATTTGTATTGCAGTCTATTGGAAGAGGAGTAAGAATTGAACCGATTAAAAATGAAAGGAAAAGAGCATTGAATATTAAATATAAAATAGGAGAAGATATTTTTGAAAAAATTAAAAATTTTGTTGAGCCAATAGAAATACTTTTCATTTTTGGGACAAATAAAAATGTGATTAAGAAAATTATCGAAGGAATAAAAATAGTCGGACCAACAAAAAGAGAAAAACAAATCAGTTTATTTAAAAATTTTGAAAGAATTCAAAATAATCCATTGCTTATTCCTAAATATGAAGAGTCTGAAAAAAGAGTTTTTGAAGAAGAGATAAGATTTGGTATTTCTGAAAAAGATTTTGATTTATTGAAAGAATTTAATAATTTTATTGAAGATGACAGAATTTTAGTAGTTAGCTATGAAGCAGAGCCAAAGCTTGTTGAATTTTTTAGAAATTCTTTGTTAGAGCAAAAAGATTTGAGCGAAGGAAAATATTACAAAAATTCTGATACTGAAAGAAAAAACATTTCTACTATTTTAAATGATCTATTTAGATTTTGGGGAGCGAGTTTTGAAGAATTTAAAGAATTTTCCGAAATTAAAGAAGAAATTAGGCATTTTGAGAAAGTTGTTATTGAAGAAGCAAAATTTGAAGATTTTGAAAATACTTTTAAATTAGCAATAGAAAATAAGAAAACTGTGTCATTTGGTACAGAATTATCTTTAAAATATATCCCCGAACATTATTATTTGCCTTTAATTGTAAGGAAAAGTGAAAAAATTGATTATATTAAACACATTATAAAGACTGAAAGTGAAGTTAAATTTATTGAGAAATTAGAAGATTATCTTTCTAAGCCTACGAATAGTTTTAAATATTTTGATTGGTGGATGTTTAGCAAAATTGATGAAAGTTTAGATGAGGTTTACATTCCTTATTATGATTATGAAGAAAATTTTTTGAAGCAATTTAAACCAGATTTTATTTTCTGGCTTAAAAAGAAAAATGATTACTTTATCGTTTTTATCGACCCCAAATCTACAAAGTTTACCAATTACCAAAATAAAATTGATTGGTATAAAAAAATTTTTGGAGAAAAAGAGTTCCCAAAAAAGTTTAAATATCAAAACTTAAATTGCTATGTGTATTGCTTTTTAGCAACAGAAGATGTTGATAAAGTAAAAGGCAGCGCCTACGAGTATTATTGGTTTGAGAATTTCGATAAGATTTTTGAAAGAATAGAAAAAACCTAAGCTTACAGAAGGCAAAACAACTTTTAGAAAAAGCAAAAAGAAAAGTTTAGTCCTGAATCAGAACATCTTATATTAGAATAAAGCGCAGGGAAATTTGGAGGCGAATTTTGTTTTGGTTCACGAGAATTATGCTTTTATCTGGTACGGCGTCTCCTGTCTAAAAAATTTCAACCTTAAGTTTTCCACAGATTTTGCTCTTGACATTAAATTTTATTAATAATAAAATTTAATTAGGAATGATTATTAAGAAAAAAGAAAGATTAACAAATCAAAAAAAAGTTATTTTGGAGTATTTAAAAAGCACAAAGTCACACCCTTCAGCCAAAGAGGTTTATCTTGAAGTTAAAAAGAAATTGCCACAGATTAGTTTGGGAACGGTTTATCGAATTTTGAATCAATTAAAAGAAAAAGGAGAAGTAAAAGAAATTTTGACTGAAGTTAGCCATTTTGAGGGAGATTTAACTCCTCATTCTCATTTTATCTGTCAAAAATGTAAAAAAATTTTTGATGTTTTTGAAGAAATTCCAGAATTGAAAAACAAAAAATTAAAGGTCGGAAAAATAAAAGATTATCAAATCATTTTTTATGGGATCTGTAAAAAATGCAAAAAATAAAAAAGTAATTTGCCACGATTGCAAAAGAGAAATAGAGGTTAAAGGAAGCAAAATTAAAAATGGAGTAATATTGGTTTATGAGAGTGGGGGAGAGAAAATTACAATTTTCAAATGCAAAGAATGTTTTGAAAAATCTCAAGAATTGAAAAATTATCAACCTTGCGAAGTTTATTCGAGAGTTGTTGGGTATTTGAGACCAGTTCAACAATGGAATTTGGGAAAGCAACAAGAGTTCAAAGAAAGAAAAGAATACAAAATAAAAATTTAAAAAGGTTGATTTCTAAATAAAATAAAAAATTATGGCAACAACAAAAAAAGTTAAAAAAATAAAAACAGATCCAGTAACGGTTTCTGATCCAAAACCGGTTAAAAAAGGTTCAAAAACTGAAGAGAATTTGTGGAAGGCTTTTGCTGGCGAAGCTCAAGCAAGGAACAAATACACATATTTTGCAAAAATTGCCAGGGAGCAAGGTTATCAAGGAATTGCGGCGGTTTTTGAAGAAACTGCTCAAAATGAATTGGAACACGCAAAGATGATTTGGAAGCTTTTGGGAAAATGGCAAGATACTAAAGAGAATTTGAAAATGGCGATTGAAGGAGAGCATTATGAGTGGACAAAAATGTATCCTGAATTTGAGAAAGTAGCAAGAGAGGAAGGGTTTGAAGATGCGGCAAAATTTTTCAAGGAAGTGGCAGAAGTCGAAGAACAACATGAAAAGAGATATCAGAGATTGTTAAATGATTTAGAGAAAGGAGAGGTTTTTAAAAAGAAAGAAAAAGTGATGTGGGTTTGTCGAAATTGTGGATATGTCCACTGGGGAACAGAACCCCCAAAGGAATGCCCAAATTGCAGGCATCCTCAAAGTTATTTTGAGGTGAGGTGCCAATACTAATTTAAATTCCAATTTCCCAATTTTCAATTTTCAAAGGTTGCTGATCCTAGATTGTTTAATGTAAAAATGATTCAAGTAAAACAAATTTATAAGTGTTCAATTTGCGGAAATATTGTTGAGGTTTTGTATGCTGGAGGAGGAACTTTAGTTTGTTGCGGAAAGCCAATGGAGCTTTTGACAGAAAAAACAGAAGATCAAGGAATGGAAAAGCACGTTCCAGTGATCGAAAAGACAGAAAGAGGAGTGAAAGTTAAAGTTGGGTCAGTACCGCACCCAATGGAAGAAAACCATTACATTCAATGGATAGAGTTAATCGCAGATGGTGTTTCTTTGAGAAAATTTTTAAGACCGGGAGATAAACCCGAAGCTGAATTTGAGGTTAAAGCAAAAGAGCTCCAAGCCAGAGAATACTGCAATCTTCACGGACTGTGGAAAACATAAAGCAAATTGACCTTTTGACCTTAAAGAAAATTTGAGTTAAAATCGATTAAGGAGATGGTTTTTTTATTTTTTAACCGAAAACAATTTAAAGGTCAAAAACAACAAAATTATGACAAAAAAGGAATTTTTCACTAAAAAAATCATACCCCAAATTGAAGAGCAAATTTTTGGATACGATTTTCAATTAATAAGGAATCAATATATTTTGGAAAGATTAGAAAAAGAATTGGATAATTTAGAAAAAGTTCCGGTGTTGAGGGCTGGAGATAATATCGAAAAAATTTTGAAAGAAAGAGGAGAAAGGAAAGCAGAGTTAGAGCAACAAATAGAAGAAGTAAAAAGGAACATTGCCTATTTGCCGTTGATGATGGAAGAAGAAGAAAAATTTTTAGAATATTTCAAAAAATTGGTAGAAAAGTTATAGGGGGATTGAATTTTGATTCTATGACAATAAAATTTGAAGATTTTCAAAAAATAGATTTGAGGATAGGAAAAATACTAAAAGCAGAAAAAGTAGAAAAAAGTGAAAAACTTTTGAAATTGGTTGTTGATTTGGGGGATGAAAAAAGACAACTGGTCGCTGGGATTGGAAAAGTTTATGAACCGGATGATTTGGTCGGAAAAGAAATTGTTGTTGTGGCAAATTTGGAACCAAAAAAGTTAATGGGAATTGAAAGTCAGGGAATGATATTAGCAGCAGACAAAGAGGGTGGGCCCGTACTTTTGATTCCAGAAAAAGAAGTTCCCCCAGGAACAATTATTCGCTAAAATTTAAGGATGGAAGGAGGTTTTATTTTGATAAATAAACCTTCAGGAATTACCTCCCACGATGTTGTCGATAAATTAAGAGAAATTACAGGAGTAAGAAAAATTGGGCATGCTGGGACTTTAGACCCTTTTGCCACCGGGCTTTTAATTTTGGCAATCGGGAAAGAATTCACAAAAAAGCTTTCAATTTTTCAAAAGAAAGATAAAGAATATATTGCCACTTTGAGGTTGGGGGCAGAAAGCGATACTTTTGATAGAGATGGTAAAATTGTTGAGAGAAAAGTTGAAAAGATTCCAGAAAAAGAAGAAGTTGAAGAAATTTTAAAAATTTTCTTGGGAGAGATAGAACAAATTCCACCTGCTTTTTCGGCAAAAAAAATTAAAGGAAAAAAATTATATGAATTAGCACGCAAAGGAATCAAAGTTCAGCCAAAACTCCAAAAAGTAAAAATTCATGAAATTTCAATTTTAGAATATAATTTTCCTTATTTGAAAATAAAAGTGAAATGCTCAAGCGGAACCTACATTAGGTCTTTAGCAAACGACATCGGAAAAAAATTGGGATGCGGAGCTTATCTTGAAGAACTGGTAAGGACAAAAATTGGAAAGTTTTCATTAGAGGAAGCAGTCGAACTTTCAAAATTGAATTCTCAAAACTGGAAAAATTTTCTATTGAACGCTTGAAAAGATAAGTTTTTTGTGGAAAAATTAAAAAATGAGAATTTCAGAGCAAATTTTTCCGAGGGTGGTGGTTTTGATTTGCACTTCAAACAAGGAAGGAAAGCCGAATGTAATGACGGCCTCTTTTTTGATGCCGATTTCTTTTGAGCCGAAAGTTTTGGCGGTCTCGATTTCCCCTAAAAGGTACACTTTTGAAAATTTAAAAGAGGTTCGGGAATTTACTTTGAATGTTTTGACAAAGGAAATGAAAGAGATTGCCGAAATTTGCGGTTCTTTTTCTGGAAAAAAGTTCGATAAATTTAAGATGGCAAAGTTGGAAACGGAAAAATCGAAGAAAGTTTTGCCACCGGTGATAAAAGAGTGTCCGATTTCTTTAGAGTGTAAAGTTTTAGAAACGAGAGAATTTGGCGATCACTTTTTAGTAATCGGCCAAGTTTTGGAAGAATGGGTTAGAAAAGAAAAATTTATCCCTCTTTTGCACAAAACCGGAGAAATTTATATGGTCGGGAAAAACTTAAAATGATCGATCCTTTTAAAGAAGCAGAGAGACTGAGAGAGATTGTTTGCAGGGGCAAGAAAAGAAAATATTATCGGTTTAGAGGAGGGGGGTTTTACGGAGGAATTGCCTGCGCAGATTGTGTCGGTTGTTTTTTAGATTGTGCTTATTGCTGGAGTAAATTCCCCAGAAAGAACCCAGAGAGAGTGGGAAAATTCTTTTCCCCAAAAGAAGTTGCCGAAAGGCTTTTGAAGATTGCCAAAAGATATGGATACAAAAAAGTAAGGATTTCTGGAAACGAACCAACCCTTTGTAAGGAACATTTGTTAGAAGTGATTTCTTCGATTCCGGAAAATTTTCTTTTCATTTTGGAGACAAACGGAATTTTGATCGACGAAGATTTTGCTAAAGATTTGAGTAAATTTAAAAATTTGCATGTCAGGGTTTCGATAAAGGGGGCGAACGAAGAAATGTTTTCGAGGGTAACCCGAGCCGATCCCAAATTTTTTAAGTTCCAACTTTTTGCCCTTTCAAATTTAATTAAGTTTCAAATTTCTTGCCATCCAGCGATAATGTTTGAGATTTTTACCAAAAAAGAAATTTCTGAAATCAAAGACCGACTTTTAAAAATCCATCCTTCCCTGCTTGAAAATTTGGAGTTTGAATCTTTGATTTTTTATCCTTTTGTTCTCGAAAATCTTAAAAAGAGAGGGCTAAAATAAAAAAAGTTTTTTGACCCAGCAGTTGCCAAGAATTTGAATTTTGTTATAATTTTAGATTGCTTGACAAAGGGAAAATTTTTTTTAAAATCGAATTATGAAAATCGATTCAGAAACCACCTTAAAAGAAATCTTGGAAAATTCGGAATTGGCCGAAGTTTTGGAAAAATATGGTTTGCCCTGTTTAAGTTGCCCGATGGCAAAATTTGAGATGGAAAAATTAAAAATCGGTCAGGTCTGTCAAATTTATGGCCTTGACCTTCAAAGGTTGTTAAGAGAATTAAATCAAAAAAATGGAAAAAAAACTTCCTAAATTTTTTATCCCTCTGGCCATCATTATCTTTGGGATTTTGGTCGGTGGGGCGATTCTTTATCCCAAGACAAACCTAAAAAACCTTCCGCTCGTCAAAAAGGAAAACTTTCTTTCTCCGAGCGAAGCGGCGCAAAAGGCCATCGATTACATTAATAAAAACCTTCTCCAGCCTGGCAACGAAGCCAGTTTGGTTGAAGTTCAAGAAGAAAGCGGACTCTATAAATTTAAATTAAAGATAGCCGGTCGAGAATATAATTCTTACGTGACAAAGGACGGAAAGCTACTTTTTCCTTCAGAAGGAATTGACCTAGATCAAAAAAGAGAAACCCCTGCTTCCTCTCCTCAGAAAAAAATGAGCTGCGAAGACATCAAGAAAGAGAAAAAACCTCTTTTGGAGGCTTTCGTCGTTAGCCGATGTCCTTTCGGTACACAAATGCAAAGAGTGCTGGGTGAAATCATAAAAAACGTTCCTTCTTTGGCTGAAAATATCAGAGTTGAATACATCGGGGCAGTTGAAAACGGAAAAATTACCTCAATGCACGGTGAAGAGGAGGCGAAAGAAAACCTCAACCAAATTTGTTTGAGAGAAGAACAGAAAGAAAAATACTGGCCTTATCTTTCTTGTTATCTTAAAAAGGGCGAAAGCGAAAAATGTTTAAAAGAGGCTCAAGTTGATATGGAAAAATTGAAAGGATGCCTTGAGGATAATTCGCGAGGTTTGAGCTATGCCAAAAAAGATTTTGAACTTCAAGAAAAATATGGTGTGGGCGGTTCTCCAACTTTGATTTTGAACGGTCAAGAAGTTAGCGAGTACGATTTCGGAGGGCGATCGGCCGAAGCAGTAAAAACGCTCTTGTGCTGTGGCTTTGAGGAAAAACCGGAATTTTGCAATCGAAAACTAAACGAAAATCAAGCAGCGACCGGTTTTTCCGAATCTTACAGTCAATCTTCAGGGGCTGGCGCCGGTTCTTGTCAATAAAATGACAAAAAAGGTCATCGTTTACACTACCCCCTCTTGTCCCTTTTGTTTTGCCGTAAAAGAATTTTTAAAACAAAAAGGGATAAAATTCAAAGAGGTCGACGTTGCCAAAGATGAGAAAGCCCAAAAAGAAATGATCGAAAAATCGGGACAGATGGGGGTACCGGTGGTTGAAATCGACGGCGAAATCGTCGTCGGTTTTGATAAAGAAAAAATTTGCCAAATCTTGGGCATCCAAGCATGATCAAAATCGCCATCAACGGATTTGGCCGAATCGGCCGGCCAACTTTTAAAAGGATAATCGACCACCATCCAGATTTAGAAGTGGTGGCCATCAACGACCTGACTGACCCGAAAACCTTGGCTCATTTGCTCAAATACGACTCTTTGTATGGAATCTATCAAAAAGAGATAAGAGCGACTGAAAAAAGTTTGCTGGTTGACGGGAAAGAAGTAAAAATTTTTGCTGAGACAGATCCGAGTAAACTACCCTGGCGAGATTTGGGAGTTGATATCGTTTTGGAATGTACTGGCGTTTTTACCGATTATGAAGGGGCAAAAAAACATTTGCAAGCTGGGGCGAGAAAAGTGATAATTTCTGCGCCCTCAAAAAATCCAGAAAAAATTCCTGAATTTGTTTTAGGAGTTAACGAAGACAAATTCGACCCAAAATATGAAATTGTCGACATGGGTTCTTGCACCACCAATTGCTTGGCGCCCATTGCCAAAGTTTTGAACGAAAATTTCCGGATAGTGAAAGGGTTTATGAGTACGATTCACTCTTACACCAACGACCAAAGGATTTTAGATTTACCTCATAAAGATTTGAGGAGAGCCAGGGCGGCGGCATTAAACATCATTCCAACAACGACGGGAGCAGCCAGGGCGATCGGGAACGTCATTTTTGAATTGAAAGGAAAGTTAGATGGGATTGCCTTTAGGGTCCCTACACCAACCGTTTCGGTTTTGGATTTGATTTGTGAAGTCGAAAAGAAAACGACAAGAGAAGAGGTGAATTATGTTTTGAAAAAAGCCTCAGAAAGCGAGAGGTTAAAAGGAATTTTGGGAGTAGAGGACGCGCCGCTCGTCTCTTCAGATTTTGTCGGAAATTCTTACTCGGCGATCGTCGACGCGCCCTTGACGATGGTCATCGATAACTTGGTCAAAGTCGTCGCCTGGTATGACAACGAATGGGCCTATTCTTGTAGATTGGCAGAGTTTGCGGAATTTGTCGGAAAAAAGTTAAAATAAATTATGAAAAAGAAAAAAACTAATCAAAAGCCACTAACCTTGGGTGGTTTAGCAAATTATAACCAGAAGGTTTTATTTCCTTTTTTAGAGGAGAAATTTTTAACTAAAAAAGAATTTGGGCTTTTTAAAAAGATTGATTTTTCTGAATTGAAAAAAGATGTTAATGATCTTAAGGGCGATTTCCAAAATTTCAAAAATGAAGTCCTGACTAATCAAGATATGATGCTCAAAAAATTAGACATACTTTTAACAGAAAAGACAGTGAGAGAATATTAAGAGAATAAACAGAAAAAATTATGGGCAATTATAATAAAAGCTCTAAAAGAACATCGAATTTTATCTCAAAAAGAATTAGAAGAAATCGCAAAGTTAGAAATATTTTAATCAAGATCACCCTGAATGGACTTTTACTTGTAAATTGACATAATTTGTAAAAAATCTAATTAAAATTTTTTCGGGCTTCCTCGTCCCGATTTTTTTGTTATAATGAAAAAGTATGAAAAAAGAAGGCGATTTATATTTTCCCACTGAGGAATTTAAGAGACAAGCAAACGTTTCTGACCCCAACGTTTACAAAATTGCCGAGAAAGATCCGGTGAAATTTTGGAAAAAATTGGCCAAAAAACTTTTTTGGTTTAAAAAATGGAAAAAAGTTTATGAAGAGAAACCACCTTATTTTAAATGGTTTTTGGGAGGAAAAACCAATCTGACCTCAAACGTTTTTGAAAAAAATCCCCTTGGGTGGGAAAAAATCAGGGAAAGGCCGGCAATAATTTGGGAACCAGAGCCAGAAGAGGAAAAACCAAAAATTTTGACCTACCAACAACTCTTTTCTGAAACCGCCAGACTGGGTAATGCTTTAAAAAACCTCGGGTTAAAAAAAGGCGATGTTGTCGGCATCTACCTTCCGATGATTCCAGAAACGATCGTTTCGATGTTAGCCTGCGCTCGACTTGGTTTTCCTCATATCGTCATTTTTTCTGCCTTTTCTCCTTCGGCTCTAAAGCAGAGGTTAAAAATTTCTGGTGCCAAAATTTTAATTACGGCTGACGGTTATTGGCGGCGGGGAAAGATCATCGATTTGAAAAAATCAGCTGACGAAGGAATAAAAGGAACGAAGGTTGAAAAGGTCATCGTCGTCAAAAGGTTACAAAAAGAGATTCCCATAGACCAAAAAAGGGAATTTTGGTACGAAGATTTGCTCGCTAAAGAAAAACCAGAATTGGAGGCAAAAATTTTAGATTCCGAAAACATTTTCTTTATTTTGCCAGAAAGCGGGACGACCGGAGAGTTTTTACCAATTTTTCACACCCTCGGTGGGTATTTAGTTTATGCTTACTGGACCGGAAAGTTTGTTTTTGATTTCAAGGAAAACGACGTCCTTTGGTCGATGGCTGACGTCGGCTGGATTACCGGTCATACTTATACCGTTTATTCTCCGCTTTTAAACGGAATTACCACCTTAATTTATGAGGGAGCACCTGACTGGCCAAGTCCAGAAAGATGGGCCCAAATTATCGAAAAGCACAAAGTGACGATCTTTTATACTTCCCCAACCGCGATAAGGATGTTTGAAAAATCAAACGCTGAAATCGAAAAAAAATACAAATTCGAAAGTTTGAGGATTTTGGCTTCAGTTGGGGAGCCGATGAGCGAGGAGAAAACTTGGCTTTGGTATTTTGAAAAAATCGGGAAAGGAAAATGCCCGGTTTTGGATACTTACTGGCAAACCGAAACCGGAGGAATTTTGATTTCTTCTTTACCCGGTCTTGGTCCTTTCAAACCGACCTTTGTTGGCTTGCCCTTTCCCGGAGTAAAGGTAGAAATTTTTGATGAAGAGGGAAAACCAACAAAACCCAACCAAAAAGGAAATTTGGTCATCTTGCCGCCCTTTCCTCCTGGGATGATGAGGGGAATTTATAAAAACCCAGAAAAATACAAAAAAGTTTATTGGAGTCGTTATGGCGAAAGAGTTTATTTCACTGCCGATGCCGCCCTGAAAGATGAAAATGGATTGATAAAAATTTTAGGTCGGGTTGATGAAGTAATGAAAGTTGCTGGCCATCGGATTGGGGTGGGGGAAATAGAAGCAGCGGTCAATTCTCATTCTCAAGTGGTTGAATCGGCGGTGGTTGGCCAGGCCGACGAAATCAAAGGAGAGGTGCCGGTTGTTTTTGTCGTCAGTAAAACCAAAGATGAAAAAATGGTCGAAGAAATTAAAGAAATAATAAGAAAAAAGATCGGTCCGATTGCCTTGCCAAAGGAGATTTATTTAGTCGAGGACCTGCCAAAAACAAGGTCGGGAAAGATAATGAGGGTTTTGCTAAAAAGGTTGGTAGAAAAAAAAGAATTGGGAGACCTTTCTCCCTTGGCCAATCCAGAAGTTGTTGAAAAAATCAAAAAAGTGATAAAATAAAAATGAAAAAAGGTTCGATAATTTTGATTTTAGACATCCTCTTCGTCATCGTTGGTTTATTTTTGCTTCTTTTTAACTGGCCACCGGTGAAACATTTTTTTAAAAGTATTTTTAGAAAATAAATATGGAAAAAGAAAAAAAATTTATCCTCTGGTTTAACGAAATTTCAAAAATTGACACTCCTTTGGTCGGTGGGAAAAACGCTTCTTTGGGAGAGATGTTTTCGAAACTGACCAAAAAAGGAATTGGAATCCCAAACGGTTTTGCTTTGACGACGAGGGCTTACTGGTATTTTTTAAGATTCAACAGAATCGACGAAGAATTAGAGAAAATTTTTGAACGATTCGACCCTAAAAAAATTAAAGACCTTCAGGAAAAAGGTAAGAAGGCTCGTGAGCTAATTTTGAAAGGACGATTTCCCCAAGACCTCGAAAAAGAAATTTTGGAAAATTACCGAAAACTTTCTCAAATCTATGGCCAAAAAAATACTGACGTTGCCGTAAGGTCGTCGGCGACCATCGAAGACATCGCCACCGCTTCTTTTGCCGGACAGCACGAAAGTTATATCAACGTTTCTGGAAACAAAAACTTGTTAGGGGCGATCAAAAAATGTTTCGCTTCTCTTTTTACTGACCGAGCGATCGCTTACCGGTATGAAAAGGGATTTAGGAGTTTAAAAGTTGCTCTTTCTGTCTGTATCCAAAAAATGGTTAGGTCTGACCTAGCTTCTTCTGGGGTGATGTTTACTTTGGATACTGAAAGCGGATTTAGAAACGTCGTCTTGATCAATTCGATTTTTGGTCAAGGAGAAATGATCGTTAGAGGAAAAATTATCCCTGACAGTTTTTATGTTTTCAAACCGACTTTAAAACAAGGATACAAAGCGATCATCAGAAAAGACCTCGGGAAAAAGGATAGAAAACTGGTTTATAAAAAAGGCGGCGGGTTAAAAGAAGTAAAGGTTCCAAAAAAAGACCAACTTAAATTTTCTTTGGAAGACGAAGAAATTTTGACTTTAGCCAAATGGGGGATGATCATCGAAGAGCATTACGGCTTAGCTCAAGATATCGAATGGGCAAAAGATGGAAAAACGAATCAGTTGTTTATCGTCCAGGCAAGGCCAGAAACAGTTTTCACTTCAAAAACCACCCAGATTTATGAAGAATTTGAGGTAAAAACAACAAAAAAGCCGATATTGACCGGGATTGCCATCGGCAACAAGCTCGGTCAAGGAAAAGTTCATATCATCGAGGATGTTTCTAAAATTTCCGAATTCAAAAAAGGGGAAGTTTTGGTAACGAAAATGACCGACCCCGATTGGGTTTCGATCTTCCCCTTGGCTTCGGCCATTGTTACCGACGAAGGAGGGACGACCTGTCACGCTGCCATCGTCAGTCGGGAGTTGGGCATTCCTTGTATTGTCGGGACAGGAAATGGGACAAAAATTTTAAAACAGAACCAAGAAATTACCGTCGATTGTACAGCCGGAAAAGAAGGGCGGATATTTTCGGGGAAAGTTCCTTTCAAGGTGAAAAGGTACGATTTGCGAAAAATACCAAAGTTTCCGGTCAAAATTTGTTTAAACATTGGGGCGCCAGAAACTGCTTTTAAATATTCATTTTTACCGGTCGATGGTGTCGGTTTGGCCAGAGAAGAGTTTATTATCGCGGAAAAAGTAAGGGTCCATCCTTTAGCCCTTTACCATTTTGAGAAATTGAAAAGGACGGCAAAAAAAGACCCGAAAGTTAAAGAAATCGTCAAAAAAATCGAAGAAATTACCGTTGAACACAGAGATAAAAAAGAACACTTTATCAAAGAATTGGCCGAAGGAATCGCTCAAATCGGGGCAGCCTTTTGGCCAAAAGAAGTCATCGTCAGGTTTTCAGACTTCAAAACGAACGAATACAAAGCCTTGGTCGGTGGAGAACTGTTTGAGCCAGACGAAGCAAACCCGATGCTGGGTTGGCGGGGAGCTTCAAGATATTATGACCCAAAATTTCAACCGGCTTTTGCGATGGAATGCCAAGCGATAAGAAGAGTGAGGGATGAATTTGGATTGAAAAACGTTCAGGTGATGATCCCCTTTTGCCGAACCCCAGAGGAAGCAAAAAAGGTTTTAGATTTGCTGAAAAAGTTTGGCTTAGAAAGAGGAAAAGATAAGCTAAAAGTTTACGTGATGTGCGAGATTCCTTCGAACGTCATTTTGGCTGAAAAATTCTTGGCGATAACCGACGGTTTTTCGATCGGTTCAAACGATTTAACCCAATGCCTTTTGGGAATAGATAGGGATTCTGCTTTAGTGGCAAAAGTGGGCGATGAAAGGAACGAAGCGGTGAAAGAGATGATAAAGAGGGCGATAAAAATTTGTCGGCAAAAAGGAAAATACAGCGGAATTTGCGGAGACATCCCCTCCAGAGACCCTGATTTTGCCTACTTTTTAATCAAAGAAGGGATAGAAAGTATTTCTTTGAGCCCAGACGCCGTTTTGAGAATTATTTTAGGTCTCAAAAAGAAATTTCGATCATGATCTACGATGTCATCACTTTTGGTTCAGCCACTTTTGACATCATCCTCTATTCAAAGGAGTTTTTGGTAAAAAAAGTCAAAGACAAAAAATTTATCACCGGCCAGGGTGTTTTTTTCCCTTTCCCTTCAAAAGTCAACCTTGAAAAAATCTACTTTTTCACTGGCGGCGGGGGAACGAACGTGGCTGCCAGCCTTGCTTCCCAAGGCTTCAAAGTTGCCTATTGTGGGATAGTCGGGAAGGATTTAGCCGGAAAAGAAATCATTTCTGATTTGAAAAAATTTCGGGTGGAAACTAAATTTGTTTTTCAGACGAAAGCAAAACCAACCAATCATTCGGTTGTCATCGTGGCGAATAAAGACCGAACTTGTCTTGTTTTTCGCGGTGCCTCTGAACTTTTGACAAAAAAACTTATTCCCTGGTCGAAACTGATGGCTAAATGGTTTTATTTGGCTCCGCTTTCTGGGAAACTGGCTTTTCTCTTTGATGATTTAGTAAATTTTGCCAAAAAAAACAAAATAAAAGTTTTCGCCAACCCCGGCCATTCTCAGCTCAAACTTGGCTTGAAAAGACTGAAACCGATTTTAGAAAAAATCGACATTCTTTTGTTAAACCAAGAAGAAGCCTCATTTTTGACAAAAATTCCCTATCAAAAAGAGCGAGAAATTTTCAAAAAGATAGATGAATTTGTCCCTGGTATTTTCATCATGACAAAGGGAAGAGAAGGGGCGGTTGTTTCAGACAACAAAAATTTATGGAGGGCAAAACCAAAGGATGTGAAAGTATTAGACAAAACTGGCGCCGGTGATGCTTTTGGTTCAGGATTTCTGGCCGGTATTCTCAAAAAAGGCGACATCGAATTTGCCCTCCAAATGGCCATCGCCAACGCCTCGGCTTGTTTGCAGAAAATCGGCGCCAAAGAAGGGATCTTAAGAAAAGGCGAAAAGTTTGAAAAGGTTAAAATAAAAAAAGAGAAATTGAAATGACCTTAAGAGAGATTTTAAAAAGGGCAAAAAGAGAGAAATGGGCAATCGGTCAGTTTAATTTTTCGACTTTAGAGCAATTAAGGGGAATAGCTTTTGCTGCTAAAAAAAATTTGTCGCCGGTAATTTTAGGTCTTTCCCAAAGCGAGGCTGATTTTTTCGGGTTAGAGGAGGCGATAAGTTTGGTAAAGGCTTTAGAAAAAAAGTTAAAATTCAAGTTTTTTTTGAATTTGGACCACGGAAAAGATTTAAATTTGATAAGAAAAGCGGTTGATTTGGGGTTTGAAGCCGTTCATTTTGACGGCTCTTCACTTTCTTTCAAAAAAAATTTAGAATTAACCAGAGAAGTGGTGAAATACGCTAAAAAAAAGAAGGTTTTGGTTGAAGGGGAGTTGGGGTATTTGAGAGGGGAAAGCCGATTTTTTTCAAAAAAGAAAGTAAAGATAAAAAAAGAAGACCTTACGAAACCAGAAGAGGTGGAAGAATTTGTTGAGAAAACGAAAATCGACAGTTTGGCCATTGCCATCGGAAATGTTCACGGAATTTACCCCACGATGCCAAAGCTCGATTTTGAAAGGTTGAAGGAAATAAGAGAGAAAACAGATGCTTTTTTGGTTTTGCACGGTGGTTCTGGGTTTCCTTCCTCTCAATTGGAAAAGGCGATAAATTTTGGTGTCCAAAAAATTAACATCAACACCGAATTAAGAGTTGTCTGGAGAAAGAGCTTGGAAAAACAACTAAAAAAAACTAAAAAAGAAGTTAAACCATATCTCATTTTGCCAAAAGTTATCAGCGAAATTCAAAAAGAGGTTGAAAAATACATTTTTGTTTTTAAAAGCAGAAAAAAATTATGCTAAAACTTGAAGCAAAAATTCGCCAGGAAAAAGGAAAAAAAGTGAAAAAATTGAGAAAAGAGGGGATTTTACCAGCCGTTTTATACGGTCCTTCTTTAAAACCGATGAATTTAGAGGTGGACAAAAAAGAATTTGAAAAAATCTATGAAAAAGCCGGTGAAAGTTCTCTCATTTCTCTGGAGGTAAAAGGAAAAGAATACCCGGTTTTGATCCACCAAATCCAAAGAGACCCGATAAAAGAGGAAATCCTGCACGTCGATTTCTACCATCCTTCAGCCAAAAAGAAAGTGGAAGCAAAGGTTCCCTTGGTTTTTGAAGGAGTGGCACCGGCGGTGAAAGAACTTGGCGGAACGTTGATCAAAAATCTTTCAGAAGTTCACCTGAAAGGGTTGGCCAAAAATTTACCCCGGGAGATAAAAATCGACCTTGGGAAGTTGAAAAATTTCGAAGATTTGATTACCGTTGCCGACCTAAAGTTACCTCCCGGAGTTGAAGTAAAAGAGAGAAAAGAAGAAATCATCGCTCACGTTTTACCACCAGAAAAAGAAGAAAAAGAAGAAGAAAAAGTAGAAGAAGCCGCTCCTTTAGAAAAGCCATGAAATTTAAAAGAATAAGTTTTTTACTTTTGGTCGCCTTTCTTTTTAGTTTTCTCTTTTCCTCTTTTTCCTTTTTCAAAAAGGTTGAAATTTTAGCCCAAAGCGATGAGACAACCAACCTCCTTCAGGAAAAGCAACGCTTAGAAGAGGAACTAAAAAAACTGGAAGAAGAGATAAAGAGGTATGAGTCAGATATTTCAAAAACTGAAAAACAAAAAAGGGATTTGAAAAATGCCATTTCTCTTTTGAAACAAAAAATTGAATCGCTCGACCTTCAAATCAAAGCCAACAATCTTAAAGTTAAAAATCTTTCCTTCCAAATCGACGACACTCAGAAATCGATTAATAAAACCTCTCAGGCAATCGAGGAAAAAAGAAAAAAGTTAGCCGAAATTTTAAGAACGATTTACGAAACCGACAAGAAATCTCCTTTGGAAATTTTACTTTCTGAAGATTCCCTTTCCAGTTTTTTCGACGATTTGCTTTATTTAGAAAATTTAAATAACAAAAACAAAGAAATTTTGGAGACGATCAAGGATTTAAAAGTTTCTTTAGAAAAACAAGAAGAAATTCTATCCCAACAGAAAAAGGGAGTGGAAAACCTTCTTAAAATCCAAATCCTTCAACAAGAAGAAAGCAAAAGAATGCAAGAAGAGAAAAGAGAACTTTTGAAAATGACCGATGCCCAATATCAAAAATTGTTGAGCGAAAAAACGAGCCTTGAGGAAAAGGCCGCCCAAATTCGGAAAAGAATTTTCGAGTTGATTGGGGTGCCAAAAGTCCCGACCTTTGGTGAAGCCTACCAGTTGGCAAAAGAGATCGAAAAAATTACCGGAGTCAGGCCAGCCTTCCTTTTAGCCGTTCTTCATCAAGAGTCAAACATCGGAAAAAACGTCGGCCAGTGCTTTTTAAAAAATCCTTCCACTGGCGAAGGAATGGAAAAAAACAGCGGCATTCCTATCTCAAATGTTATGAACCCAACTCGAGACGTTCCTTACTTTTTACAAATCACAAAATCTTTAGGTCGCGATCCTTATTCCACCCCCGTTTCTTGCCCGATCCCTAGCGTCGGAGGTTGGGGAGGGGCGATGGGCCCAGCCCAGTTCATTCCCTCAACCTGGGTCAATTATGCTCCAAGAGTAAGCCAAATTTTAGGAAGGCCAGCCAACCCTTGGGAAATAAAAGATTCATTCTTGGCTGCCGCTTTGTACTTGGCTGATTATGGCGCCGCCCAAAAAACACCCCAGGCTGAATGGCAGGCGGCGATGATTTATTTTTCCGGAAGCACCGACCCTGCCTACTCTTTTTACGGAAATCAGGTGATGGCTCAAGCGAGAAGGTATGAAGAAGATATAAAAATTTTGGAAGGCCAAAGCTTAACTAGCCAAAAGACTGCTGGAGTTTTCGAATGACCGGCTCTAAATCGCCGTCAAGAATTTTATCCAAATCGTGCCAACTCTTTTTAATCCGGTGGTCGGTCACCCGGTTTTGGGGAAAGTTATAAGTTCTGATTTTTTCAGCCCTTTTTGCCCAACCGATTTGTTCTCTTCTTTCTTTGCTCAATTTTTCGAGATTTTTTAGCTCTTCCATTTCCAAAATTTTTGCCTTCAAAAATTCTAAAGCGCTTTCCTTGTTTTGTTGCAGAGACCTTTCAGTTTGACAGGTGACAACAATTCCGCTGGGTAAATGGGTGATTCTTACTGCCGTCATCCTTTTGTTGACGTACTGGCCGCCAGGTCCCGAAGCTTTGAAATAATCTATTTTGAGGTCGTTAGGGTTTATGTTAATTTCGGCTTTTTCTGGTTTTCGCAAAACCGCCACCGTCGCCGTCGAGGTATGGATCCTTCCTGACTTTTCTGTTTTTGGAATTCTTTGGACGCGGTGAACGCCAGCCTCGTACTTCATTTTCGAAAAAACGTCGCCGTTCGCCAATTCAAAAACAACCTGCTTTATTCCGCCGAGGTCGCTTTCTTTCAAATCAAAAATCGTCTCTTTCCAGTTTTGAGAGCGTGCATATTTTGAGTACATCCGGAAAAGGTCTTTGGCAAAAAGGGCCGCCTCTTCTCCACCCGTTCCCGCTCTGATTTCGACAATGACCGACGACATCTATTTTTTCTTTTCTAATCTTTTTAGAAATTTTTGGACCTGACCGACGGTGTCGACAATTTTTTCTTTTCCGGTGTAAAAGGGATGACATTTCGAGCAGATTTCGATTTCCATGTATTCTCTTGTCGAACCGACCGTAAATTCATTGCCGCAGGCACACTTTACCTTGGCATTCGGATAATATTTTGGATGAATATCCTTTTTCATACTTTGAGATTAACAAATTTTTTTAGAAAATCAAGCTCTGATTCGTTTACAAAAAAAGCTAAATTGTGGGGAAAAATAAAAAAAGCAACTAAAATCTATTTTAGTTGCCTCGCGATTTTTCTAGTCTGGCTAAAGCCCTAAAAACTGCCTGGCAAACTTTTTCGTCGGGAACCTCATCAAGAATCAGATGCAACTCTTTCTCTGTGGGTTCCATCGAGAGCAATTTTCTTGCTGCCTTTGTTGCTAGCTTAATCCCAACCGAAGCCAGAAGAAGGAATTTAATCTCGTCCTTTGTAGGGTTGTTTCGCAAAAGCATCCGGCCGGCCTTATTCACTATTTCATCGTTTTTCACTTTTTTGATGATCCACACCAGCGCGTCGTTATCACGAGCATCAGGATTTTTTTGGAACAACCGCAACAATTTTTTGGCTGCTTTTTCTCTTAGGTGTTTCACTTCTTCCATAACTAAAAGTAATTCTGCCACATTTCCTCTATTCAACAACTTCTCTGCCGCTCTTTCTTTCAATGATGGGATCATCATTATTTCCACCAGCTCTTCGTTTGTAGGATGTTGACGTAAGAGCTTTCGCCAGGCTCTTTCTCTTAGATCCTCGCTGCTTTTAATAACTTCGGCGTTTTCTTTCCTCTGTGGGTAGCCAGTTTTCCATTGCTTTATCACTTTTTTCCTCTCAGCCTCGGCGAACTTTATTATTGTTATCCACTTTTTATTCGAAGGTTTTCGTCGACAGAGCTCCCGCCATGCTTTTTCCCTGAGATGTTCCATCTCAGGGTTTTTTCCGAGAAAAATCTCTGCCAGCTCCTTTACCGTTGCTTGCGATAACTTTTTCATTTTGTTGATCCCTCCTTTTTTTATTTTTTTGCTGCCTGTTGGGGCAGCTAACTAGATACTTTCTTGAAATACCCAATTAGCTACCCCAACAGGAAAATTTTTAACGAACTATAAATATCATAGCAAAGCAAAATAATTTGTCAAGAGAGCCAATGGACAAAAAACAGTTTAAAGTTAGATTTTCAAATAAAAAAGCGGGTTTAGCAACCAAATGGTTTTGCCAAACCCGCCTACTAACTTACAGATGGAAGGTGAGCTCGGATTCTTGCTCTTCCATTTCACCCTTCAGATGGGTAACCTTGTGAGTAACCTTGATCACCTTCCCCTCCCCTTCTACTTTGATATCCTTGAGTTCAGGGACATATCCTCGATTACGAATGAGCTCGCTCTCGGTGTAGGACTGAATATAGCCATGGTCTTCGTAAAGTTTCAGCGGTTCATCTCCATTCTTCACCAACCATAATGAATACCGTGACCACCAAAAGTTCTCATCCAACCAATATTTATCATACAGATGCAGACCCCTGGTGTCGATTTCCTCGTTCAAGATAAACACTGCAACACCGGTTGATTCCAGAATGACAAATTCTGTCACTTCCGTTGGCTGATATAGCGGGTGGTAATGTTGATGATTTTCTACCACCTCCAACATCTTTTCCTTTGCTTCCTCCTCGAAGGTAGACGGAGGCAGTTTTGAAATTTGACCACTCTCCATATCAACAATGATGGAGTAGCTCCAGGGAACACCGATGTCGCCTCCGCTTTCCAACTTTACCTTTACAGACTTATCACCTTGGACTTCCACCTTACAAATATGGATAGAGTCACGGCTTTTTGCGCTGTTTGTGATTTCCTTGTATTTCAAACCATTGGTTTCCTCCCATACAAGGAAAACCTCGTCATAGGACCCACTAACGAGCGACACCTCGCGGCAGACCACACATAAATCATTTCTTCCCGGCGGGAAGATAGGATCGTCGTACCAGATGAAGTAATCGTCCCCTAATACTGGCTCTTGATTATCCAGTAATTCTTTCACTTCCTTTAGTTCCATCTTTCCTTTTACCTCGGCCTTTGGAAAAGCCCCAAAATGGGACTCCCGGGTTTTCCCGGAGCCGAGGTACCTCCATTTCCATTATGTCAAAAACAAAAAGGTTTGTCAAGAGGTAATGGTAGATTTTTAGATTTTGTGGATAATTGGCTCTTGCTTGGTTTTTTAAATGTTGGTATATTAGAAAATATGGAAAACGAATTCGATCTTAAAGTTGAAGAAATGGCTGAAGCTGGTTTGCATTTTGGGCATAAAACTTCCAAAGTGCATCCGAAGATGTTGCCTTACATTTTTGGGACGAGAAACACCATCCACCTCATCGATTTGGAAAAGACAAAAGAAAAACTGGCTGAAGCCCTTCGTTTTATCCAGAATTTGGTCTCTGAGGGAAAAACGATTTTGTTTGTCGGGACGAAAGTTCAAATCAACGATTTGGTCGAAAAATTAGCCAAGGAATGTGATTTACCTTATGTCAAAGAAAGGTGGTTGGGGGGAACTTTCACCAATTTTCCCGTCATCAGAAAAAGGGTGGAGCATTTTTTGGATTTGGAAAAAAGGAAAAAGGAAGGGGATTTTGAAAAATACACAAAGAAAGAAAGGTTGAAGTTAGAAAGGGAGTTGGAAAATTTAGAAAAAAAATTTGGTGGGATCAGAAACTTAGAAAAGTTGCCTGAGGCCGTTTTTGTCTGCGATATGGTCAAAGATAAACTGGCGATAAAGGAAGCGAGGAGAAAAGGGGTGAAGGTGATTGCCATCGCCGATACAAACGCCGACCCAACCTTGGCTGATTATCCTATTCCCGCCAACGACGATGCTATTTCTTCGGTAAAATACATTTTAGAAAAGGTAAAAGAAGTTATTTTGAAAGCAAAAAAGGGAAAATGATTTCTATCGAAAAAATAAAAAAACTCCGAGAAGAAACCGGAATTTCTATTGCGGAGTGCAAAAAAGCGCTTGAAAAGACAAAGGGAGACCTTGAAAAAGCAAAGGAAATTTTAAAAGAAAGGTACGGTCAGTTGGTTGAAAAAAGAAAAGATAGAGAAACGAAAGAGGGGATTGTCGAAGCCTACGTCCATCCGACAAAAAAAATCGGGGCGATGGTCGAAATCCATTGTGAATCAGATTTTGTCGCTCGTTCCTTTGAATTCCAGCAATTCGCCCACGAAATTTGTCTTCAGATCGCCGCCCTCGACCCGGAAGAAATACCTCTGCTCGAACAGCCCTGGATTAAAGACGAAAAAGTAAAAATCAAAGACCTCCTCAATCAAACGATCGCAAAATTTGGTGAGAACATCGTCATTAGTCGATTCGTCAGGTTTCAAATATGAACAACCTTTTCCTTTTGATTTTTTCACTTTTTGGGCTTTTTGGAATGGCGACCATCGCTTTTCGAAAAATTCCTGTTTTGATTAATTTGCCAGAGGGGGATTATTTTGGGGAAAGCCTTTTCTCTAAAATTAAAACGAAAATAAAAAATTCGCATCCTTTGAAAAATTTTTCCTTTCTGCTCTTTCTCCAAAAGCTTCTTTTCAAAATCAGGATTCTAATTTTAAAACTTGACAATTTGACATTTATGTGGCTTAACAAGGTAAGGGAAAAGACAAAGAAGTTGAAATTCGATAATTATTGGGAGGAAATAAAAAAAATTAAACAGAAAAAAGGGGGAAAGCCGGCGTAGCTCAGCTGGTAGAGCACCGGTTTTGTAAACCGGATGTCGTGGGTTCGAGTCCCTCCGCCGGCTTTAGATTAAACGGGGATCAAATCCAGTTTTTCTCATTTTTGGCTTGATTTTCGGCCATTTTTAATGTAAAATTGATTTATGGCGCGGAAATTTAACTTAAAAACCTTACAAAAGAAAATCCAAAAAGAAATCGAGGAAGCAAAAACTTTGAAAGATCTGGACGAGATCTTCAATCTTTATTTAGGAAAAAAGGGGGAAATTGTTAAACTTTTCAAGAAAATCAAAAGTTTGCCTAAAAAAAAGCGAGCGAAAGTAGGGGAGAGGATTAACAAATTAAAAGATTTTCTTTTTGAAAAGTTAGAAAAGAAATCAGAAAAAATTAAAAAGAAGGTTGAGGAAGAAGAAGAAAAGAAGGAATTTTTCGATATTACTATCCCTGGGAAAAAACCCGAAATCGGCCATCTCCATCCCTTAACCTCGGTCAAAAGAAAAGTAGAAGAAATTTTTCAATCTTTGGGGTTTGAAGTCGTCGAGGGTCCAGAAATCGAAGACGAATGGCACAATTTTGACGCCCTAAACATTCCCCCCGGCCATCCGGCAAGAGACGTTTTGTCTTTGGGAAAGACGTTTTATTTGAAAAAAGGGGGGGTGATGCGATCTCACACTTCTTCGGTTCAGATAAGATACATGGAAAAAAACCAACCACCCCTAAAAATCGTCGTGCCGGGAAAAGTTTTCAGAGCCGAAGCAACCGATGTTTCTCACGAGATTGAGTTTTGGCAGTTGGAAGGGTTGATGGTCGATAAAGACGTTTCGGTGGCCAATTTCAAGGCGATCGTCGAAGAATTTTTCAAAAGGTTTTTTGAAAAAGAAGTAAAAATCAGACTTAGGCCCTCTTTCTTTCCTTTTACCGAACCATCTTTTGAGGTCGACGTTTCTTGTGTTATTTGTGGGGGAAAAGGTTGTCCGGTTTGTAAAAACTCTGGTTGGTTGGAATCTGGCGGAGCAGGAATGGTTCATCCCCAAGTTTTCAAAAATTGTAAGTTGAACCCAAAAGAATGGCAGGGATTTGCCTTCGGGATGGGTTTAACAAGGCTGGCGATGTTAAAGTACAAAATCCCTGACATCAGGTTGTTCAATTCCGGCGATTTAAGGTTTTTGAAACAGTTCTAACATGATTTTTTCTTACAATTGGTTACAATCTTTTTTTGATAAAATTTTACCAAAACCAGAAAAACTGGCCGAGATTTTAACTATGCATTCTTTTGAGGTTGAGGAGATCAAAAAAAGCGGTAAAGATTTTGCCATCGACATTGACGTTTTGCCAAACCGAACTGATTGTTATTCCCATTTTGGGATGGCCAGAGAAATTTCGGCGATTTTAGGTTACAAAATGAAAGAAGAGAAATGGAAGTTAAAAGAGGAAAATTTTAAAGCCAAAGATTTTATTTCGGTGAAAGTGAAAGAAGGTTGTCAAAGGTACACGGCCAGAGTGATTTTTGATCCCAAAATCGACCAGTCGCCAGACTGGCTGAGAGAAAGGCTAGAGGTTTGCGGTTTAAAACCGATCAACAACGTCGTTGACGTCACCAACTATGTGATGTTAGAATTCGGCCAGCCCCTTCACGCTTTTGATTTAGATAAAATAGAGGAAAAAGAAATCATCGTCAGAAAAGCAAAAAAAGGAGAAAAAATTTTAACCTTAGACGAGGAAGAATACGAGTTAGATAAGGAAATTTTGGTCATCGCCGATTCGAAAAAACCGGTTGCCTTGGCCGGGATAAAGGGTGGAAAAAATTCTGGAATTTCAGAAAAAACAAAAAGAGTGCTTTTGGAATCAGCCAATTTTGAACCTCTGATCATTCGGAGGGGTTCAGCCAAAATCGACCTAAAAACCGATGCCTCGGTGCGCTTTTCTCACGGTTTAGACCCAAATTTGACCGAAATAGCAATCGACCGGGCTGCCTTCCTTATCCAAGAAATCGCCCAAGGAAAAGTAGCCAAGGGAATGGTCGATTTTTATCCAGAAAAAGTTTATCCCAAGAAAATCAAACTGGAAAAAGAAAAAGTGGAGAGCCTTTTAGGGATCAAAATTGCTCCCAAGGAAATTTTTAGGATTTTGAAAAGCCTCGGTTTTAAAGTCGATAAAAAATTCGTCGTTGAAATTCCAACCTTCAGGAGGGATGTCAGCTTTCAGGAGGATTTGATCGAAGAAATCGGAAGAGTTTATGGTTATGAAAAAATCGAAAAAAAATTTCCCAAACAAACTCTTTCACTGCCAAACAAAAATTTAGACCTTTTTTGGGAAAATATGACAAAGGATATTTTAAAGGAGTTAGGTTTTACTGAGGTCTATAATTATTCTTTCGTCTCCAAAGACGATGTTGAAAAATTTCATTTTGAAAAAGAAGCGATTGAATTAGAAAATCCGGTTTCTGCCTCTTTTCAATTTTTGCGACCATCTTTGATCATCAATTTACTGAAAAATGTTTACAAAAATCAAAATTTCTTTAAGCAAATAAAAATTTTTGAAATCGGGAAAATTTTTAAAGGCGAGAAAAAAGAAAAGAAAGTCTTGACTTGTTTAATGACTGGAGAAACTTTTTTTGAAATGAAAGGAACGATCGACCTTTTGCTGGAAAAATTGGGAATTTCAAATTTCTATTACGATTCCTACCGACCAACACCCGAAGCAACCAAAATTTCCGTTTGGCATTTGAAGAGGTCGGCTGAAATAAAAGTCGACGGAGAAGAAATCGGGTTTTTGGGCGAAATTTCAAAAAAGATTCTCGATGCTTATCAAATCAAAGAAAAGGTCGTTGTTTTCGACATCGATTTTGAAAAGTTGGTCAATTTTGCCTCGGAAGAGCACGAATACCAACCCATCTCTTCTTTTCCGGCGGTCATCAGAGACATTTCGGTTTTGCTACCAAAAAAAGTTTTGGTCGAAGAGGTTTTGAATAAAATCTACCAAGCCGGCGGAGAAAACTTGCGAGACGTCGATTTATTCGACATTTACGAAGGCGAAGAAATTCCCGAAGAACGAAAAAGCTTATCCTTTCGTTTAATTTTTCAAGCCAAAGATCGGGCCCTTTCTTCAAAAGAGGTCGAAGAGGTCCAAAACAAAATCATCGAAATCTTAGAAAAAGAAAAAGAATGGGAAGTGAGAAAATAAAAATGGAAAAAGAAAATCAAAAAATTGACTACCGGGCTGAAGACATTTATGTTTTGCGTGGTTTGGAACCGATCAGGAAGAGACCGGGAATGTACATCGGTTCGACTGGAAGCGAAGGTTTTCATCATCTTCTTAAAGAAGTCATTTTCAACGCCATCGACGAGGCTTTGATGGGTTACTGCGACCAAATTTCTGTCCATCTTTTACCAAAAAACAGGGCAAAGGTTGTCGATAACGGCCGAGGGATTCCGGTCGAAATTCACCCCCAAACAAAAAAATCGGCCCTGGAAACGGTCGTCACTTATTTACACGCCGGGGCCAAATTTGGGGGGAAGGTTTATTCTTCGACCGGTGGCCTTCATGGCGTTGGACTTTCGGCCGTTTGCGCTCTCTCGACCTATTTAAGAGTGGAAACTTGTCGAGACGGCTTTAAGTATTTCCAAGAATATTCAAGAGGGAGGGCGACAACTAAGTTACAAAAAATCGGAAAGACAAACGAAAGAGGGACGACGGTCATTTTCGAACCCGACCCAGAAATTTTTAAAGGAAAAATCGAGTTTGACAAAAATAAAATCTTAAATTTCTTACGGCAACAGGCCTTCCTCAACCCAAAGATAAAAATTGCTTTTTACGACGAAAGGCAGAAACCCGCCCAAGTTTACCATTTTTATTTCGAAAACGGTTTGGTTTCTTATTTAAGGTATTTGACAAAAAGAGCGACCCCTCTCCACAAAAACATTTTTTATGTTTGCCAAGAAAGAAACGAAATCAAAGTTGAGGCCGCCTTTCTTTATACCGACGAATACGAATCTTACGAGGAAAGTTTTGCCAACAACGTTTATACCCCAGAAGGGGGAACTCATCTTACTGGTTTTCGAACGGCCTTGACCCGAACCTTAAACGATTATGCCAGGAAAAACGGTTTGCTTAAAGAAAACGATGAAAAATTGAGTGGAGAAGATGTCAGAGAAGGTTTAACCGCCTTAGTTTCCGTCAGGATTAAAGAGCCACAGTTCGAAGGACAAACGAAAGCTAAACTCGGAAACCCAGAAGCGAAGATCGCTGTCGAACAAGTAGTCAGCGAAGCGATCGTCGATTTTTTTGAAAAAAATCCTCAAGATGCTCAAACGATTCTTAACAAAGCTCTTTTGGCCCAAAAAGCGAGAAAAGCAGCCAAGTCGGCAAAAGAAACGATCCTCAGAAAAGGAATTTTGGAAGGGTTGAGTTTACCCGGCAAATTGGCAGATTGCATTACTAAAAATCCGGATGAAGCCGAACTTTTTATCGTTGAAGGGGAATCAGCCGGAGGTTCAAGCCGTCAAGCCAGAGACCGACATTTTCAAGCCATTTTGCCTTTGCGAGGAAAAATTCTGAACGTGGAAAGGGTAAGACTAGATAAAATTTTGGCTTCAAAGGAAATCAAGTCTTTGATCATCGCCCTGGGCACGGCCATCGCCGAGGATTTCGACATCGAAAAAGCAAGATACCACCGGATAATTTTGATGACCGATAGCGACGTCGACGGCCAGCACATCAGGACTCTTCTTTTAACCTTTTTCTACCGTTATTTCCGGCCGATTATCGAAAAAGGATATTTGTACATCGCCCAACCCCCTCTTTACAAAATCCAGTTTGGAAAAGAGATCCTTTATGCTTATACTGAAGAAGAGAAGAAAGAGATTTTGAAAAAAATGAAAAAGACGCCGACTTTAATCCAAAGGTACAAAGGTTTGGGCGAAATGAACCCTTCTGAACTTTGGGAAACGACGATGAACCCAGAAAAAAGGATTCTTTTGCAAGTCAAGATCGAAGACGCAGAAGAGGCCGACCGGATTTTCGATATTTTAATGGGGAAAGATGTTTTACCGAGGAAAAAGTTTATCCAAGTTTATGCTAAAGAAGTGAAAAATTTAGACATCTAAAATGAATTTTTTCAAAAAAATTTCAACGTTCCTGAGCGAAGCAAAAAGAGAGTTAAAGAAAGTTAGTTGGCCTTCGAGGGCAGAGACAATAAAGTATACCCTTATTGTCTTGGGTGTTTCTTTGGTGACCGCCGTTTTTTTGGGTGGGCTTGACTTTATTTTTACCACCATTTTAAATAAATTTATCATTCTAAAATAAAATGCCAAAACAAAAATTGCCAAAAGAAAGAAGATGGTACGTCATCCACACCTATTCTGGCTATGAGGAGGCAGTGGCCCGGAATTTGCGCCAAAGAATCGAATCGTTGGGAATGGAGGACAAAATCTTTACCGTCATCGTTCCAAAAGAAAAGAAAATAAAGATCAAAAACGGGAAAAGGGAAGTGGTAGAAGAAAAAATTTATCCCGGTTATGTTTTAGTGGAAATGATCGTCACCGACGATTCTTGGTACGTTGTTAGAAATACCCCAAACGTCACCGGTTTTGTCGGAGCGGGAACGACCCCTATTCCCGTTTCAGAAAAAGAAATAGAAGAATTAAAAAAACGGATGGAGATGAAAGAACCCCAATACAAGATCGACGTGAAAATCGGAGATTTGGTAAAAATCGTCGACGGTCCCTTTAAAGATTTTGAAGGAAAGGTTTCGGAAATCGACGAAGAGAGAGGAAAGGTAAAGGTCTTAATCAACATGTTTGGAAGGGACACCCCAGTCGAATTGGATTCCCTCCAACTCAAAAAACTGTGAAAAAAATAAAGACAGTCATTAAAATTCAAATTCCGGCTGGACAAGCCACTCCCGCCCCGCCGGTTGGACCAGCTTTAGCCCCTCATGGCTTAAACCTCAAAGATTTTTGCGACCGCTTTAACGAAGCGACCAAAAAAGACCAAGGTTTTATCATTCCGGTGAAAGTGATCGTTTATGAAGACAAAAGCTTTGACCTGGAAATTAAAAGGCCGCTTGTTTCTGATTTGTTGAAAAAAGCCGCCGGCATCGAGAAAGGATCAGGAGAACCCCAAAAGAAAAAAGTGGGAAAGATTACCAGAGAACAACTCAGAGAGATCGCTGAGAAAAAAATGCCAGACTTGAATACCGACGATATTGAGAAGGCAATGAAGATCATCGAGGGTCAAGCAAAAAACATGGGAATTGAAATTGTAGATTGAAGGTTTCAAACATGAGGCCACCAAAAGACGAATACTATTTAGAAATTGCCAAGGCGGTCGCCCAAAGGTCTCCTTGTTTGAGGAGAAAATACGGCGCGATCATCGTTAAAAACGACACCCTCGTTTCCACTGGCTACAACGGTCCGGCCAGGGGGGTAGTGAATTGTTTAGATGTGGGATGCATCAAGGCTTTAAAAAATTTACCGCACGGAATGGCTTATGAAGATTGTCCGGCTGTCCATGCCGAAGAAAACGCGATAGTCAATGCCGCCAGAAATGGCAGTAATGTTTTTGGTGGAACTCTTTACATCGTCGGAATTGACGAGGAAGGAAAATTGGTTGAGGCTATCCCTTGCCCTCGTTGCAAAAGAATTTTGATTAACGCCGGGATCGAGAGGGTCATTTTTAGGAAAGGAGACGGCGGAATAAAATACATAAACACCCAAGACTGGGTGAGCGAAGACACAAAAACTTATTTGGAAAAATTGGAAAAAGCAAAAAGGACAAATAATGAGCAAGGATCTTAAGAAAGGAAAATTCATCGTTTTTGAAGGGATCGACGGAGCGGGAGGAGAAACTCAAAGCAAATTGCTATTTAGCTATTTTAAAAAAAGAAAAATTCCGGTTGAAAGACTATCTTATCCTGATTATCGAGAACCGATCGGTAAATTAATCCATCAGTTTTTGCATAAAAAATATGATTTTTCTCCGGAGGTTCAGTTTTTGCTTTATTTCACGGATTTTCTAAAGGATAAAGAGAAAATTGAAAAATGGAGAAAAGAAAATAAATTCATAATCGCCGACCGTTATTTTACTTCAACCCTGGTCTATCAAGGACAAAAGGGCTTTCCTCTTAATAAGGCCCTGAAAATTGCGAAAATTTTTGATTTACCAAAGCCCGACCTGGTAATTTACCTTAAAATTTCTGCCAAGACTTCGATCCAAAGAAAATTTAAAGAAAAGAAAGACTTAGATCGGCACGAAGCCGACAAAAAATTTTTAGAGAAAATATCGAAGTTTTATGAAAAACTGATCAGAAACCAAATTTTCAGCAAGTGGATAGTGGTCAACGGTGAAAGGTCGGTCGAAGAAGTTGCTCATGAAATTAAAAAAATCTTTCATAAATTATGGTAAAAATAAAAAATATTGCCAAAATTATCGATCACACCAATATAAATCCTCACGCGAAAAGAGAAGATATCATTAAAACTTGTCAAGAGGCAAAAAAATACGATTTTCGGGGAGTTTGCGTAAGGTTGGAATGGGTGAAATTGGTTGCGAAAGAGTTAAAAGGTACGGGAATTAAAACGGTTGTCTTGATTGACCCGCCAATTGGGGATTCGCCTCACAAAAAGAGAGTTAAAATGTGCAAAAAAGCGAAAAAAGAGGGGGCAGATGAGTTGGATGTGGTAATGAATATCGTTGACGCCAAACACGCCAGATGGGAAAAAATTTTAAAGGACTTAAGGGAAATTTGCAAGATTTTGCCAACGAAAGTGATCATCGGCTCCGGATACTTAACCGATAAAGAAATTGTAAAAGCCTCACAAATAGTAAAAAAAGCCGGGGCAATCTGTGTTAAAACCGCGACAGAAAAAGACCCCTTAGAACATCGAGAATTGAAAGAAAAATTTTTCCATCTGAGATTGATGAGGAAAGGCGCTCCCGGACTTTTGATTAAAGCCGCCGGCGGAATTAGAACCCTAAAAGATTTAAAAGAGGCGATAAAGGCCGGGGCTGATATTGTCGGTACTAGTTCAGGAGTGAAAATAATGGAAGAAATTTTACGAAAATAAGAAATTTTTGAAAACATGGAATACTATCCAAAAATTGGTTTGGAAATCCATATTGAGTTAAAAACAAATTCAAAAATGTTTTGCGCTTGTAAAAACGACCCGGACGAAAGGCACCCCAATTTAAACGTTTGCCCGATTTGCCTCGGTCATCCTGGAACCTTACCGGTGATTAACGAAGAGGCGGTGAAAAAAACGATTAAAACTGGTTTGGCTTTAAACTGCCAAATTTCGAAAAACTCTTTTTTTGAAAGAAAAAATTATTTCTATCCCGACCTTCCGAAAGGTTATCAAATTTCTCAGTATTCAACTCCGCTTTGCAAAAATGGTTTTTTAGAAATTGATGGAAAGAAAATTAGAATAAGGAGGGTTCATCTAGAAGAAGATACCGGAAGGTTAATTCATGAAAAAGATTGTTCTTTAGTCGATTTCAACCGAGCGGGAATTCCACTAATGGAATTGGTTACAGAGCCAGATATTGAGTCTCCAAAAGAAGCAAGAAAATTTGCTGAGGAATTGCAGTTAATTTTGAGGTATTTGGACGTTTCTGATGCTGATATGGAAAAAGGTCAAATGAGGGTGGAGGCGAACGTTTCTTTGAGCGAAAAAAAAGAGACCCTTGGCACTAAAGTTGAAATCAAAAATTTGAATTCTTTTAGAGCAGTAGAGAAAGCAATCGAATACGAGATCGAAAGACAAAGAAAAATTTTAAGCAGTAAGAAAAAGGTCATCCAAGAGACGAGGGGATGGGATTCAGCCAGAGAGATTACTTTTCCCCAAAGAGAAAAAGAATACGCCCAGGATTACCGCTATTTTCCAGAACCTGATTTACCGCCTTTGGAAATCACTCCCGAGATGATATCTGAAATCGAATCGGAAATTCCAGAACTTCCAGAAAAAAAGCGCGCAAGGTTCAAAAAAGAATACGGGTTGGAGGAAAAAGCGGTCGAAATTTTTGTAAAAAACAAAGATTTAGGAGAATTTTTTGAAAAGATTATCTCTGAATTCGACCCGCGACTTCCGAAAGAAAAAATTTCAAATTTAATAAAGCTGACTTCGAATTATTTAATCACCGATTTTTTAGGTCTTTTAAAAGGAATTTCTTTTGAGGAAAAAGAAATTTTAGTCACTCCAGAAAATTTCGCCGAGTTTATTTCATTAATCGGAGAAGGAAAAATTTCTTCAAAAATTGCCAAAATCGTTTTGGTAGAAATGTTTAAAACCGGCGCCGACCCTTCCAATATCATCGAGGAAAAGGGATTGGTTCAAATCACCGACGAAAGCGAGATCCAAAAAATTGTCGAAGAGGTGATCAAGGAGAATCCTCAGCCAGTGAAAGACTACAAAACCGGGAAAGAAAACGCTCTTCAGTTTTTAGTTGGGAAAGTAATGCAAAAAACAAAAGGTAAAGCCAATCCGGAAATAGTTAATAAAATGCTAAAAGCACTCTTGACAAAAAACGATGAAATGATAAAATAAAAAAGGAGGTGATAGTGACGTACATTTTCTACAGTAGGTACATTCAGTTTCGCTTTCAGCGGAGCGGAAAATGGGGGGCGATACTTCGGGAAAACCTGGAGATTTTGATAGGGTATATAAAAAACGGCGAAGTCGATTGCCTCTTGGCGCCAACGGTCGGAAATAAAGATTTAGAATTTTTAAAAAATAAAGGGATAAGAGTGCAGGAAAACGGTATTCTTCTCGAAGTTAGCGTTAGCTAAAGTTTGCCCCCCCCCTTTTTTTATTTTGAGGAAATTTGCTACCAATTTTTCTCCTTCTTTCTCTTTTTTTATCCATTTTATCCTTTTATCTTTCTTGAACCAATTCGTTTGCTTTTTGGCGTAATTTTGAATTTCCCTGATCGAATTTTCGACCATCTCTTTTTCTGAAATTTTTCCCTGCAAATATCTGGCAATTTCTCGGTAATGTATTCCGAATTCTTCAATCCTTTTGAAAGAAACTCCTTCCTTTCTCAATTTTATTACTTCCAAAATTAATCCTTCTTTGAGCCATTCAAAAAATCTTTTTTTAATTCTTTCTTCCAATTCTTTTTTTCTTCTTTTTATTCCTATCATCAAAACCGGGTAGGGGAGAGGTTTAAACTTTAAAGGAGGGACTTTTCCGATTTTTTTACAAATTTCGATCGCCCTGATCAACCTTCTCGGGTTTTCCTTTTCGATCGTCTTTGCTCTTTGAGGGTCCAATTTTTTCAAAATTTCGTAAAGCTCTTCAGGGGATTTTTTTTCTAATTTTTTTCTTAATTTCCAATCAGGCGGAACTTCGGGAATTACCAACCCGTCGACGATAGCCCTAATATAAAACCATGACCCCCCAACTAAAAAGGGAATTTTCTTTCTTTTTTGAATCTTTTCAATTGCTTTTAAGGCAAATTTTCTGTATTGAGCGACCGTGAATTTTCTCTTTGGGCTGGCGACATCTAAAAGATAGTGAGGGATCCCATTGACTATTCGTGCAAATTCGTGGCCAATTTGGGCGAATTTGCGAGATGGCGGTTTTGCCGTTCCAATGTCCATTCCTTTGTAAACCTGTCTCGAATCGGCGTTGATTACCTCGCCGTTGAATTTTTTGGCCAACTTAATCGCCAACTCTGTCTTTCCAGATGCCGTCGCTCCCAAAATGACGATTAATTTTTTATCCTTGACATGACTTTTTGATTTCATATAATGGAAATAGAGGATAAATTAGCACTTTTTCCTATCATTATCTCCACCAGCGTGAAGCCGGGGGTCTCTGGTCACCCTCCATTTTCCCTCTTTGGGAAGACACCCTTTTTTTAAAAAAGCCTTGCCGCCAGAGACCCCCCGGTAATTTTTTTTAAAACACTTCTTAGTTTTCTCTCCCTTTCTTTTTTTTCTTTCCAAGGAACGTTATCTTCCATTTTCGATGCGGCCGTTCCTGGTCGAGGAGAAAATTTTCCAATATATGCATAATCGAATTTTATTTCTTTGAATAAATTAAGTGTGTTCTCGAATTGTCTTTTCGTTTCTCCCGGAAAACCGACGATGACATCGGTCGAAAGTTTAATTTCTGGAATTTTTTCTCTTATTTTTTTAACTAAATTTTTGTATTCTTTTACCGTGTAATTTCTGTTCATCTTTTTTAAAATGGTATCGTCCCCAGACTGGACCGGCAAATTTAAATATTTTCCAAATTTTTTACTTTGGCTTAAAACCTCGATTAAATCGTCGGAAAAGTTCTTTGGATGAGGCGAGGTGAAAAAAAATTTAAAATCACCCGGGATTTTTTCGACCATTTTTAAAAGCTGAGGAAAATCGATTTTTTCATCAGAAGGGGATCGATAGTCGTTGACGTTTTGTCCCAAAAGCCAAATTTCTTTTGCCCCGTTTTTTACAGCCTCTTTTACCTCCTTTAAAATTTCTTTGTGATCTCGGCAAACTAAAGGTCCTCTGACAAAAGGGACGATGCAAAAAGAACAAAAATTATCACAACCGGTGGAAATCGGAATAAAAACCAAAGAAGGGTTTTTGTATTTTGGTTTTATTTTTAAATAATCGCAATCAAATTTTTCAACAAAATTTTTCTCTCTTTGGTCTGGTAAAAAATGAAACTTTTCTTTTTTAAGAATTCTTGGCCATAAACTCAAGGTTTTGATCGGTAAGATAAAGTCAAAAAAATTTCTAAATTTTAGAAAATCTTTTTTCGAAACGCAACCGGTTAATAAAGTTTTGAGTTTTGAGTTTTGAGTTTTGAGTTTGGCGAATTTTTTCGCCATTCCATAAACCCTGTCGACCGCCGATTGCCTCACCGAACACATATTTACCACAATCAAATCAGCCTCGGCCATTTCCGAACTTTCTTTATAACCCTGCTTTTCCAACAATCGAGCAATCCTTTCTGAGTCGCTTTTGTTCATCTGACAGCCAAAGGTGCGGATAAAATATTTCATAATTTTTATCATAAATTAAAAATCAGCCTTTTTCAAGGCCGATTTTTTTTGAAACCTTTTTATTTTTTCTTTTCGATTTCTGTTTTAATTTTTTCAATAAATTTTTTCAATTTCATTTCGCCAAGATCGCCTTTTTGCCTCTGACGGACCCTAACCGATTTCGAATTCATTTCTTTGTCACCGACAACCAGGATATAAGGAATCTTTTGAATTTCACCCTCTCTGATTTTTTTTGAAACAGTTTCGTTTTCATTTTTTAATTCAACTCGCAACCCGCAACTCATTAAATCGTTAACTATTTCTTTCGCATATTTTTCATGTCTTTTACCAACAGGAATTATCCAAATTTGCTCTGGCGACAACCACAAAGGTAAAGCCCCTCCGGTATTTTCTAACAAAACCCCAATAAATCTTTCTATCGACCCTAAAAGGGCTCGGTGGATCATTATTGGCCTTTTTTTCTTCCCTTTTTTATCAACATAAGTTAAATCAAACCTCTCTGGTAAGTTAAAATCAACCTGAATAGTCGTGCATTGCCATTCTCTTTCTAAACAATCTTTGATTTTGAGGTCGATTTTTGGGCCGTAAAAAACCCCTCCGCCTGGATCCGTTTGGTATTCTAATTTTTGCCTTTTCAAAACATATTTTAAAACGGCCATTGCCTTTTTCCACATCTTTTCCGTTCCGGCAAATTTTTCTGGTTTGGTGGCCAAATAAAGGTTAAAATCTTCAAAGCCAAAAATTCTCAAAATTTTTAAACCGTGTTTTAAAAGTTTTTCAACCTCGCTAGCCAATTGCTCGGGGGCGCAAAAAATGTGAGCGTCGTCTTGGGTAAAACCCCGAACCCTGGTTAAGCCATGTAAAGTCCCAGACCTTTCATAGCGATAAACCGTGCCAAACTCGGCGTACTTTATCGGCAAATCGCGGTAAGACCTTATTTTCGATTTGTAAATTTTGACGTGAAAAGGACAATTCATCGGTTTTAAAAGATACTCTTCCTCGTCGATTTTGATCGGGGAATACATATTTTCTCGGTAAAGCTCCCAATGGCCAGAGGTTTTCCATAAATTTAAGTTTCCGATGTGAGGGGTGACTACCCATTGGTAGCCTTCTTTTTGCAATTCTTCGAATAAAAAATTTTCGATTAACTTTCGCAAAAGCGCACCCTTTGGCACCCAAACCGGCAAGCCTTGGCCGACTTCGTCATCGAACAAAAAAAGTTCCAATTTTTGTCCCAAAACCCGATGGTCTCTTTTTTCTGCTTCTTCTTGAATTCTCAAATAATTTTCCAATTCCTCTTTTGTTTCAAAGGCGATTCCATAAATTCTGGTTAGCATCGGATTCTTTTCGTCACCCTTCCAATAAGCGCCAGCGATTTTTGTTAGTTTAAAAGCGTCTGGGTTTATTTCTTTTGTTGACTTGACGTGAGGGCCAGCGCAAAGGTCGACAAAACCTCCGCTTTCGTAAACAAAAACCCTTTCTCCAGGAATTTCTTCAATCAGCTCCAATTTATAAGGTTGGTCTTGAAACATTTTTTTTGCCTTTTCTTTTCCAACAATTTTCTTTTTAAACGTAATATTTTTTTTCAAAATTTCTTTCATTTTCTTTTCAATGGTGGACAGATCTTCATTTGAGATCTGATTTTTGAATTCAAAATCGTAATAAAAACCGTTCTCAATGGCCGGCCCAATTCCAAATTTCGTCCCCGGATACAATTCCTGGACAGCATAAGCCAAAACATGCGCCAAAGAATGCCTAATTTTTTCAATTTTTGCCATAGTTAGAAGTTAATATTTTAACTTTCGATTATTTCCTCGATGTCTTCGCAGATTACTTTTGGGACGCCGTCTTTGTTGTCGATTCTTCCTGAAACAAAAACCGCTTTATGTTCTTGGAAAGCGGAGGGGTTTTTCATTATCGCGCTTGGAAAAACAACCACCTCTATTTTTCCCGTTCCGTCTTCTAATTTGGTAAAAAGCATCGGCGAACCGTTTTTAGTTATTACCCTTTTGATCGAAGAAATGATCCCTCCCACCTTGACCATTTTACCTACCATCGTCTGGGAGATTTTGGCCAAAGGAAACGCTTTTTTTTCAAAAATTTTTAAAAAATCTTCAGCCGGGTGGGCCGAAACATAGAGCCCGAGCAATTCTTTTTCCCAAATCAACTTTTCTTTTTTTGTTGCCGGTTTTGTTTTTTCCAGCTTTATTTCCGGAATTTTTTTCCCAGAAAAATCGAAAAGCCCGATTTGTCCTTGCCTTTTCGTTTTATAATTTTCCTTGTTCCATTCTAGAATTTTTTCCAAATTGAAAAGCAATTGATTTCTTTCTTCGAATCTATCAAAAACGCCGGCTTTGATCATACTTTCCAAAGATTTTTTGTTTAAATTTTTGGGCTCGATTCTTGAAAGAAAATCGGCTAAAGAAACGAACGGTCCGTTTTCTTTTCTTTCTTTGACGATCGCCTCGACTGTATTTTCTCCAACGTTTTTGATTGCCAACAACCCAAAACGAATTTGATTTTTTCCAGGGACGACCGAGAAATTTCGAAAACTTTCGTTAATATCTGGCGGCAAAACATCGATTCCCATTCTTTTGCATTCTTCGATCAAAAAACCCACTCTTTCCACATCCGCCTGTTCTAAACTGAGCAAAGAAGCCATAAATTCCAGAGGAAAGTTGGCTTTTAAATAGGCGGTTTGGTAAGCGATTTTGGCGTAGGCGACGCTATGGGATTTATTGAAACCATAAGAAGCAAAAGGTAGGATCCATTCCCAAATTTTTTCAGCCGTTTCTTTTTTGACGCCGTTTTTTTCGCATCCTGAAATGAATTTTTCTTTTTGGGCGACCAACAAACTTTTTATTTTTTTCCCCACCGCTTTCCTTAAAATATCAGCCTCGGCTAAAGAAAAACCGGCTAAATCCTTGGCGATCTGCATTAATTGTTCTTGGAAGATTAAAACGCCGTTGGTTGGTTCCAAAATCGGTTTTAGTTTTGGATGCAAATATTCGATTTTTTTCTTTTTCTGTTTTCCTTCGATATAATTTTGGATAAATTGCATCGGGCCTGGTCGATAAAGAGCGATCAAGGCGATTAGATCTTCAAAAGAACTAGGCTTGAGTTTTTTTAGCCATTTTTTCATTCCTTCTGATTCAAACTGAAAGACGCCGGTCGTTTCTCCCTTTTGAAAAAGCTTGTAGGTTTTTTTATCGTCAAAAGGAATTTCTTCGATTTTTATTTCTTTTCGATGAACAGCAAAAATCTTCTTCAAGGTTTCCTCGATCAAGGTCAAATTTTTCAACCCTAAAACATCGATTTTTAAAAGACCTAAATCTTCAAGAGATTTCATCTCGTACTGGGTGACGATCGTTTCGTCGTCTTGGGTGGGATGTTGGAGGGGGCAAATTTCATCAAGGGGGGTGGTGGAAATGACTAAGCCACAGGCATGGGTGGAAACGTGTCTGGCGCAACCCTCTAGTTTTCTGGCAAAATCGATCAATTTTTGGGCTTTTTCTTCACTTTCGTAAATCTGGCGAAATTCTGCCACCTTAGCCAAGGTTTCGTCTAAAGTAAAGCCAAAGGGAATGAGTTTAGCGATTCGGTCACAATAAGAATAAGGATAGCCAAGTGCCCTTCCCACGTCCCTGACGACCGCCCGGGCGGCCATTCGGCCAAAGGTGATAATCTGAGCCACCTTGTCCCTCCCGTATTTTTTGGTGATGTAATCTATCACTTCCTGCCTTCTTATATCGGTGAAATCCAGGTCGATGTCAGGTGGAGAAATTCTTTCCGGGTTTAGAAACCTTTCAAACAACAATCCATATTCCAAGGGGTCGATCTCGGTAATTCCTAATAAATAAGCCACCAACGACCCTCCGACCGAACCCCTTCCTGGCCCAACGATAATTCTTTGCTCTTTAGCGAAGTCGACAAAATCTCGGACGATCAAAAAATAAGAAGCAAACCCAGTTTTTTCAATCACCTCCAGTTCGTAATTTAACCTCTCGATAACTTCTTTTTTAACTTTTTCTCCGTATCTTCTTTTCAATCCTTCTTGGCAAAGTTCTTTTAAATATTCTGAAGGTGATTTTTTATCAGGTGTTTCAAACTTTGGTAATTTTGTTTCCCCAAACTTAAATTGGAAGTTGCAAAGTTCAACGATTTTTTGAGTATTTTCGATTGCCTCGGGAATTTCTTTAAAATCCTCAATCATCTTTTGAGGGGGTTTCATCGAAAAGTCATCGGCTTTCATCGTCAGCCTTTCTGGATCGTTAGGATCAGCCCCGGTGTTGATGAGCATTAAAATATCTTGGGCTTCGGCATCTTCCGGTCTTAAATAGTGGCAATCGTTAGTCGCGACTAAAGGAATTTTTAATTTTTTTGAAATTTCGATTAAGGCTTCGTTGACGATTTTTTGTTCTTTTAAATTTGGATGGTTTTGTAATTCCAAATAAAAATTATCTTTTCCAAAAATTTCTTGGTATTTTAAAGCCAACCTTTCTGCCTCTTCCAATTTCTTTGCCAAAATTAATTGGGGAATCTTCCCCTGTAAACAGGCAGAAAGAGAGATTAAACCTTCCGAATGTTCTTTTAACAATTCTTCGTCGATCCTTGGTTTGTAATAAAACCCCTCGAGAAAGGACTTGGTGATCAGCTTGACTAAATTCTTGTAGCCAATTTCGTTTTTCACCAACAAAACAATATGGTATCTCTTGTCATCGATTCCGGGCCTTTTATCGCTCATTTTTTCGAAAGCCAAATAAAGCTCCGCTCCGATTATCGGTTTAATTTTTCTTTCTATGGCTTTTCGGTAAAACTCGACTGCCCCATAAATCGCGCCGTGATCGGTGAGAGCGACCGAATCCATTTCGTTTTTTTGGCAAAAATCCAAAATCTCATCGATTTTTGGCAGACCGTCCAAAAGGGAATAATGGGAATGGACGTGTAAATGGGTAAATTTCGACATGAAATTTATTATTTCATTTTACTTTTTAAATAAACAAAGTCAATGCTAAAATAGATAAAATGAGGTATCCAAATTTGAAAGAAGAGAAACAATTTTGGGAAAAAGGATATAAATGCGTCGTCGGGATAGACGAAGTTGGGAGGGGAGCGCTTGGCGGGCCGGTAGTGGCGGCGGCGGTAATGATTAAGAAATTTCCAATTTCCAATTTTCAATTTTCAAAAATAAGAGATTCTAAGAAATTGACGCCAAAAAAAAGAGAAGATTTTTACAAGCTTATCCGAAAAGATCCAAATATAGAATGGGGGATAGGGAAAGTTTCGGAAAAACTGATCGATAAAATCAACATTTTCGAAGCGACAAAATTGGCCATGGTCAAAGCTGTAGAAAATTTAAACGCCAAAAATCAGAAACCAAAAATTGACTGTTTGATTTTGGATGGGAATTTCAAGTTAGGTTTAAAAATTCCCCAAAAATCGATCGTCAAAGGAGATGAAAAAGTTCTCTCGATCGCCCTTGCCTCAATTTTGGCCAAGGTTTACCGAGATAAAATAATGAAAAGATACGGGAAAAAATTTCCTGAGTATGGGTTTGAAAGGCACAAGGGTTACCCGACAAAATTCCATTTGAAAATGTTGAAAAAATACGGCCCCTCTCCGATTCACCGGAAAAGCTTTTCTCCGTTGAAAAATTTCCTTTCTTGAATTTTTTTTATTTTTTGCTAAACTATTTCTTATGGGTGTTCCAAAAAAAAGACATTCAAAATCAAAAGTGGGCAGAAGAAGAATGCATCTTTACTTGAAAGAACCAAATTTGGTAAAATGCAAAAAATGCGGGCATTTTACTTTGCCCCATCGAGTTTGTCCGTTTTGCGGATATTATCAAGAAAAAGAGGTGATAGACGTTTTAGCGAAATTGGAAAAAGAAGAAAGAAAAAAACGGGAAAAAGAAATGAAAATGAAAGAAAAAGAAGAAAAAAAGGGAAAACCTTTAAGTTGGAAAGAACTTTCAAAAAAACATGTCGAGTAGACATCTTTCACGATCGATCGCTTTGCAATCTCTTTACGAATGGGATTTTCACCAAAGGAAAAATAATTTAGAAAAAATTGTCGAAAAAAACATTTCCGAATTCGCTCCGGGTTTAGAGGATGACAGTTTTATTTGGGAATTGGTAGTTGGGGTAGTGAAACACTGGGATGAAATTAACAAAATTATCGAAAAAACCGCCCCTCAATGGCCGATCGACCAAATTTCGATCGTCGACCGCAATATCTTAAGATTAGGAATTTACGAACTTTTGTTTGGGAACAAAGAAGCCGTTCCGCCGAAGGTGGCGATAAACGAGGCGATTGAGTTAGCTAAAGGATTTGGCGGAGAAACCTCCGGCAAATTTGTCAACGGAGTTTTAGGGACGGTCTACAAACTTTCTCAAAACGTAGAGACAAACAAATGAAAGATTTTTCAAGATTAGAAAAAAAACTAGACCTGAATTTTAAAAACAGAGATTTGTTGATTGAAGCTTTTTGTCACCGGTCTTATTTGAACGAGCATCCAAATTTTTATTTATCCCACAACGAAAGGTTAGAATTTTTAGGCGATGCGGTTCTAGAACTAGTCGTGACCGAATGGCTTTTCCGAAATTATCCAGAAAAAAACGAGGGGGAATTAACAAACTGGCGGGCGGCTTTGGTCAATGCCAAAATGTTGAGTGAGGTGGCTAACGAATTGGGGTTCAACGATTTTTTGCTCTTATCAAGAGGAGAAGAAAAAGAAAAAGGAAAAGGCAGACAATACATTTTGGCTAACACTTTCGAAGCTCTTATTGGGGCTATCTATCTCGACCAAGGTTTGAAATCTTGCGAAGAGTTTATCGAAAAAAACTTGATTACAAAAAAGTTACCGATCGTCATCGAGAAGCAACTTTTTAAAGATCCAAAATCTCGTTTCCAAGAAGAGGCTCAAGAGAGAGAAAGCGTTACTCCGGTTTACAAAGTTTTGGATGAATGGGGACCAGATCACGCTAAACATTTTTTGGTCGGAGTTTTTTTAAAAGACGAACTGGTAGCCAAGGGCGAAGGCTCGTCAAAACAAGAAGCCGAAGAAGAAGCGGCTAAAAATGCTTTAAAAATAAAAGGATGGTAACATGCTCGTGATCAGATTATTACGAATCGGAAGAAAAAATCAACCTTCTTTCAAAATCGTCGTGACAGAGAAAAAAAGGTCTTCGAAAAGCGGCCGGTTTGTAGAAGAGGTTGGTTTTTTAAATCCTTTGAAAAAAGAAAAAGTTGTGAGGGGAGAAAGAGTTCGCTACTGGCTTTCGGTTGGGGCCAAACCATCGCCAAGCGTTTATAATCTTTTGATTTCTGAAAAAATAATCGAAGGAAAAAAAATTAAAAAACATAAAGGAAAGAAAGAAGAAAAGGAAGAAAAGAAAGAAAATCTTGACAAGGGTTCTTGAAAAGATAAAATAGAAATCGGAAAAAAGGTCTTGACAAAGGTTTTTTAAGGGATAAAAATTAAAATTGAAAAGATATGGCGAAGAAGAAAAAAAGCGGTGGGTCTTGCAAATAGATAGAGTAGCTAAACGAAGTTAAGCAGGAAATAGTGGATATTTCCTTTATTTTTGGTTCTTTAAAGCTGAATAAAGAGAGTTTCTTAAAGTTGCTCCGATTAAACTTTTTCTTTTGAGGATTTGATCCTGGTCCAGGATGAACGCTGGCGGCGTGGATAAGGCATGCAAGTCGTGCGGTCCCATCAGAATTTTTTCTGGCGGGATAGCGGCGAACGGGTTAGTAACACGTGGGTAACGAACCCCTGACACGGCCATAACTCGTCGAAAGACGGGCTAATAGCCGATAGTCTCTTGAGGGGCAACCCAAAAGAGTAAAGGCTATCCTTACAGATAGCCGGTCAGGGATCGGCCCGCGGCCTATCAGCTAGTTGGTAGGGTAATGGCCTACCAAGGCTATGACGGGTAGGCGGGGTGAGAGCCTGACCGCCAACAGGGGCACTGAGACACGGGCCCCACTCCTACGGGAGGCAGCAGCCGAGAATATTGGTCAATGGGGGAAACCCTGAACCAGCGACGCCGCGTGGAGGATGAAGGCCTTCGGGTTGTAAACTCCTTTTCTCCGGGAAGAACCCTCAAGGTGACAGTACCGGAGGAATAAGCGGGTGCTAATTCTGTGCCAGCAGCAGCGGTAATACAGAACCCGCAAGCGTTATCCGGATTTACTGGGCGTAAAGGGTCCGTAGGCGGTTTGAAAAGTCCAAAGTTAAAGCCCTCGGGCTTAACCTGAGGAATGCTTTGGATACTTTCAAACTAGAGGCCGGAAGGGGGAGGCGGAACTGCCGGTGTAGGGGTGAAATCCGTTGATATCGGCAGGAACGCCAAAAGGGAAGCCAGCCTCCTGGGACGAGCCTGACGCTGAGGGACGAAAGCGTGGGGAGCAAACAGGATTAGATACCCTGGTAGTCCACGCCCTAAACGATGGACACTAGCTCCCGGGAGTGTCGACCCTCTCGGGGGCGAAGCTAACGCGTTAAGTGTCCCGCCTGGGAAGTACGGCCGCAAGGCTAAAACTCAAAGGAATAGACGGGGAGACACACAAGCGGTGGACCATGTGGCTCAATTCGACGACAAGCGAGGAACCTTACCAGGGCTTGACATGCCAGTGAAACCCTGAGGAAACTCGGGGGTTCCACAAGGACACTGGCACAGGTGCTGCATGACCCTCGTCAGCATGTATCTTGAGACGCTCCCTTAAATGGGGTAACATGCGCAACCCTCGCCGTATGTTTGCCCTGAATCCTTCGTGGTTCAGGGATGTCATACGGGACTGCCGTGGATAACACGGAGGAAGGTGGGGACGACGTGAGGTCCGCATGGCCCTTATGCCCTGGGCTGCACACGTGGTACAATGGTAGCTACAAAGGGTTGCCAAGCCGTAAGGCGGAGCTAATCCCATCAAAAGCTACCTCAGTTCGGATCGAGGTCTGAAACCCGACCTCGTGAAGCCGGAATCGCTAGTAACCGTGAATCAGCCATGTCACGGTGAATACGTTCCTGTCTCCTGTACTCACCGCCCGTCACGCCAAGCGAGCTGGGAACAGCTGAAGTACCCCGCAAGGGGGGCCAAGCTGGGCTCAGTGAGAGGGGCGAAGTCGTAACAAGGCACGGGTAGGGGAACCTGCTCGTGGATCATTCAATTTTAAAGTGTCGACTAAGGTTGAGGAGCGAGAATTCTCTTCTCAACTTTAGGGTGTTGGTCGAGGAGCCCAAAATCTCGACTATCGGAGCAACTTTAAGAAACTCTCAAAAGAGAAGCGAACGGTAAAATTCAACCGTTTCTTTTTTTAGATAGAGGCCATAACTCAAAGGAGAAATCAAAAGGAAAGTTAAAAAGATAAACAAAAGTAAGAGAAAGTAGCCTCTTTTTTTAAGGAAGCTTTCGGCTAAGATCGAAAAGTTTAAAATGGCAAAACAATAAGCCGGAAGGTAGGAATACAAAAAAGTTACTCTTTTAATGAAGCAAAAGGGGAGGAGATTTAAAAAATAACCGAAGAATAAAATTTTTGGTAAAGGTCTTCTTTTAAAAATTGGGAGGAAGGCTGATAAAAATATCCCGAGACTGCTTAAAATCCAGGTGAGGAAATTGCCATAAAAATAGATGTTTGCCTCTTTTGAATCTAAACTTTTTGTCCAGTACCAAATCGGCTTTTTCATATACAACCACTCAAAGTACCGACTTGAATAGGGATGGGGGGTTTTAACGCTAGCGTTGCTTTTGAGCATTACCAAATTCAATTCGGTAAATTTTTGCCAAAGAGAAAGGGGTTTTATCTGCTTGGAAATTTTATTTCCAATGAGAGTTTTTTGAAAAGCTTCACTCATAAAAGCATCGCCTGGTCCGGATTTCTTTAAAAGGGAAAAATGGATGGCAAAGACCGAAAAATAAACGAGGAAAGGTAAAAGGACGAAAAGAAAGATTACTTTTAAAACTTCTACCTTTTTTTTCGCTTTTAAAAAATCAAAAAACAAAAGGGCAAGAATGATTCCAAGGAAAGAGAGCCCCGTCCATTTTATCGAGAAGGAAAAAGCAGCGAAAACGGCTGAGAAAGAATAACAAAAAAATTTTCTTTTCGGCCCCCCGCTTTTTTTTGCCAAAAAATAAAAATATAAAGCCAGGAAACCAAAAAAAATCAAAAAGCTGTCCAAAAGAATAAACTTTGATTGAACGAGAAGACTGTTTTCAAAAACAAACAAAAATCCGGCCAAAAAAGCAGCCCTTCTCGAATACCCTAAAATTAAAACGAACTCATAAATCAAAACCGGCAAAAGAGACCCAAAAAGGGCTGGCAGAAATCTTAGAGAAAAAAGGATTTTTGGATCGGCCTCCTGGCCGATTTTTTGAAAATTGAAACCACCTTTGTAACCAAAAATTTTTGCTACCCCGGCGATCATTAGCTTCCCCAGCGGTGGATGGATGTCAAAATAATATTGATGGTTAAAATAAGCGGAAGCAAAATTTCCAAAATAGACTTCATCGAAAACAACTTCGGAGGGATAATTTAAAAACAAAAATCGAGTTAATAAAGATAAGGTTAAAAGAAATCCGATTTGCCAGTATTTTTCCATCATTGGTTTATTTTATCACAATTGACTTTTAAAATCCGCCTTTCGCCAAAAGGGGTGTTTTGGGAAAAGACGGTTTCAGTTTTTTGAAGGATTATTTCTGGGTTCATCTCGGGGAAAGATTTTTTCAACTCCTCATCAAAAAGGATAAATTCTATTTTTTCTTCACATCCCTTTTTAAGGTCTCCCTTAAGAAATTCTTCGGCCATTTTTTGGTTTCTTAAATAATCTAAACCTTCAGTAAAAAGCCATCCTTCAAACCCCAAATAAACCGGTCGGCCGGCTAAAAATAAAGGAGGAGGGTCGACTTGCTTTGCGGTGAGGAAAATTGAGTTTGGTTTGGTATTCTCTTTTATCCATTTTCCGAGCTCGAGGTTTTCTTTAAAAGCGTCGCTGTAACCGAAGCTGAATTTTTTTGTCCAGAAAAACCTTGAGAAAAAATCGAACATTCCGGCAAAAACACCAAAAAATATCAAAAAAATTACCAAAATTCTCCCTAAAAATCCTTTTTTGAAAAGGAATTCGATTGCGGGAGCAAAAGAAAAGATTATTGCTAAAATCCACCAATAAAACAATACTTTGTTGTTGTCAAAGACCCAAGGACCCAAAAGAAACAAATTCGGGATTAAAAAGAGAAGAAAAGAGGCGCCAACGAAACCGAAAATTAATTTGTCTTCGATCTCTTTCTTAAAGTAAGAGAAAACTTTACTAAAAAAGAATAAAACCCAAACCAAAAAAACTAGGCCAAAATTTTTCGTCCAAAACCAAAAGGGGTTTGAATCGGTTCCTGGTTTTAGGTCGCAAAAAAACCAAGATTTGGTATGTTCGCAGGTCATCCAACCAAACCAGGGTTTAAGATGGAAATTGGTATCTTTTAAAAAAAAGATGATTTGGGGCAAAGAGAAAAGACAAGTCACCAGAGCAAATTTTAACCAATCTTTCCGATGCTCAAAATGCAAGAAAAACAAAACCGATAAAAAGAGAAAAAGTGAAAGAAAAGTTTGAATGTGAGAAAAAGGTAAAAGGCCGGCTAAAAGGCCAAAACGCCAAAAATGTTTGCTCTTCCCATAATAAAAAATCGCGAGAAGCAAAAAAGAAAAAACGCTTAGACCCAAAGCAAAACTTCTTTGGTGTCCCAAAAAAGAAACGACCGGAACTATCCAGACGATGTTTTCATCAGCTTCTCTTTCTTCCGGTTTGCCGCCGGTTCTGTTATCTAAATGGGTGTATTCGTGAGGCGGGTTAGTTAAAAGTTGAAGGAAGTTGAACTGGAAGTTTTTTAAGTCTTTGAAAAGTTGAACAAACCCAAAACCGCTTCCGAATAAAACAAAAACTAAAACCAAAAGAGCCAGTCTTTTCGAGTTTAAAATTTTTGAAGAAAAAGAAAAGAGAAAAATTAAAAAAATCGAGCCAAAGAGATAAAGTGGTAATCGATAGGCAAAGAGCAAATCCATACCCAGTTTAAAATAGAGCGCCGAAATAAAATCGATCATAAAGTGATAGTTCAAATTCGCCCCAGCCAAAACCGGATGGTGTAAATTAAAGGGGTTCCTCACCGAAAACCCTTCGATAAGACCGACATGGAAAGCGTTGTCTCCCCAGCCAATGAGGGCCGAATTGAGTTTTCCTTCTCGATAAAAAAGGAGGTCTGAAAGAAAAAAATAATAAAGGAAAAAGATTGAAAAAAATGAAAGAAGCCAAAGATTGTTTCGCCAAGAGAATTTATAATTTTTAAGAAAAGAAAGGAGTTTTCGGGTAGTTTCGACTAAGTTTTTTCCACTCTGAAGAGAAAATATTAGAGAGAGGAGAAAAAAGAGGCAAATACCTAGGTTTAAAGATCTTAAAATCAAAGCAAAAAATAAAACCAAAAAGCTACTTAAAAAAATTCCTAAAAAAACGCTCGCCAAGAATTTTTCTGGGGCCGAAAATTTGTCTTCTGGGTCAAAAAAGTTAAAGATTAAAAAACCAAAAAAGATTTGGAAAAGGAGGAAAAGGAGGGAGAAAATCATTTTTTCATTTTAAAGCGATTGATTTATTTTTCAAGTCTTGCTAAAATTTTCTAGTATGGCCGTTCCTAAAAAAATAACCAACTTTCTGGAAAAAAGAAAGGTTAAATACAAAATTTTGGAACATAAAAAGGTTTTTACTGCTTTCGACAAATCCAAAACCTTAAAAGTTTCAGAAAAAATCGTTGGGAAAACTCTGGTGGTGAAGTTTGATAAATCTTTGGCGATGGTTTTGATCGGGGCTAACAAAATTCTAGATTTTCAAAAGTTGAAGAAATTCTTAGGAAAAGAAGCGAAACTGGTTTCAGAAAAATTAATAAAAAATAAAATAAAAGGAGTGAAATTGGGAGCAATTCCCCCTTTTGGCAGTCTTTGGGGAATGAAAACTTTTGTCGATCGGTCTTTGAAAAAGGAAAGGAAAATCATTTTAAACAGCGGCGATTGGCGGTTTTCGATCGAAATTTCGCCAAAGGATCTGGAAAAGTTGATCGAAGGATTAACTTGGGGAAATTTTTCAAAGAGAAAATGAGGTTTCGGGGAGTTTTCAAGAAATTTTACGAAATGGCGGCTGAAAAAATGTGTAAAGAAATAGGGGGGTTTGTTTTTGGAGAGAAAGTTTTGGATTTAGGATGTGGTTCTGGAATTTTTGGAAAAAAATTTGAGGAAAAATTTAAAAAGAAAGTTTTGGGAATAGACATCGTTGATAAAAGAGTTTACCAAATCCCCTTTAAATTATACGATGGCCAAACGATTCCCTTTCCTGAGGATTATTTCGATTTAGTTTTGATTTCTTTCGTTTTGCACCATACAGAAAATTCAATTTCGATTTTGAAGGAGGCAAAACGAGTTGGAAAAAGAATAATTATTTTTGAAGATTTACCCGAAGGAATTTTTGGAAAAATTTACTGCTTTTTGCACTGGTTAACTTGGAATTTATTTTTTGGGAAATCTCCGAAATTTGATTTTCATACAGAAAAAGAGTGGGAAGAAATTTTTGAAAGTTTAGGTTTTAAAATAATTTCGAAAAAAGATTTTTTAATAAAAAGAAAAATCTTTATTTTAGAAAAATGAAAATTTCTGCAATTTTACCAGTTTTTAACGAAAGAGAAAGGATAGAAAAAATATTAAAAGTAATGAAGGAAACTGAATTTTTAGACGAAATTATTTTTGTCGACGATGGATCGAGAGACGGAAGTTTCGAATTTTTAAAAAAATACGAAGGCGAAAAAATTAAAATTTTTAGGCTCAAAAGAAATCGGGGCAAAGGTTTTGCCTTAAGTTTTGGGATAAAGAAAGCATCCGGTGAAATTTTAATTTTTATTGATTCTGATTTAATCGGTTTGAAAAAGGAACATTTAAAGGTTTTGATTTTGCCTCTTTTGAAAGAAAGAAAAAAATGTGTCATCGCTGTTCCCATAGAAAAAAATAGAAAATTGATTCGGCCATGGGAAATTTGGCTTTCTGGCGAAAGGGCTTATTTTAAAAAAGATATTTTGCCCCATTTAGAAAAAATTTCCAAATTGAGATACGGCGTAGAGCTCTTTTTAGATTCGATTTTTACTCCGGAGGAAACAAAAATAATTTCTTTGGATGGACTTTTGTCTCCTTCAAAATTTGAAAAAATGGAATTTTTTGAAGCATTAAAGGAATATCTTAGGGAAGTAAAAGAAATTTTTGAGGACTTGCGGAAATTGGGAATCAATCCCTCATTTGCCAAAATCCTTTTAAAAAGTTATATTAAAGAAATAGAGGAAAGATTTTTTCGAAAAAAAATGGGTGTGTAGTTCAGTGGTAGAACGCCATTCTGATAAAATGGAGGTCGTAGGTTCGATTCCTACCACACCCACAAAAATTGAGCGACCGATGGATAAATATTCTACCTACCAGGAGGGGGTGAGCGGAGCGCAATTGAGGGGAAATAAGGGCCCATAGTTTAACGGAAAAACGCCTCATTTGCAATGAGGAAAGTGAGGGTTCAATTCCCTCTGGGTCCAAAAAATCTCATCCCTTGACATCGAATTTGATAAAAAGTTATCATTTATAAAAAGGTCGAAAAAATAAAATACCATGATTGGCGATTGGTATTCAATTACCATCGAGAGCTTAGCGAACGTTTGGGATACCATTTTGAGTTTTTTGCCAAACCTGATCGGCGCGATTATCGTTTTTCTTGTTGGCTGGTTAATAGCAGTTTGGGTAGGGAAATTGGTTGCTTTGATTTTAAAAAAGATAAAACTCGATGTGCTTTTTGAAAGAACGGGTTGGCCAGAAGCTTTAGAAAAAGCTGAGATCAAAATCAGCATTTCTGATTTCATCGGCCAGATTTGTAAATGGATTTTAGTTGTCACTTTCCTGTTAGCCTCGGTTGAAATTTTAGGATTCATCCAGTTTGCCGATGTTTTGGAAAGAGTGGTTGGATGGCTTCCTAACTTGATCGTTGCGGTGGCTATTTTTATCATCGCGGTGATTTTTGCCGATATTTTGGAAAAGATAATCAAAGCGGGAGCAAAGAAAATAGAAATCAGTTACGTTTCTATTTTGGGAGATATCGTTAAATGGGCGATTTACGTTTTTGCGGGGTTGGCCATCCTCACTCAACTCGGTGTTGCCACCGCTATCGTCGAAGCTTTGATTTTTGGGTTGGTTGCTACTCTTTCTTTGGCTTTTGGTCTGGCCTTTGGTTTGGGCGGGAAAGAGGCGGCCGCTAAATTGATCGAAGATTTGCGAAAAAAACTGAGCGAAAAATAGTTTTCCACTTGACAAGGGTTTTTGCTAGGAATACAATAGAAAATATGAAAAGAAAGAAAAAGTTGCGATTCTGAAAGGAAGCGGATTTTAGCTTGAAACAAAAACCGCTTCCCAGCGGTTTTTGTTTAGGGCACATTAAAATTTAATAATTGGTAAAGCGCTGACCATCGACCGTTAATCAAGGGCATTTATGGGTGGATGGAGGATGCCTTGGGACCGGGAGGCGATGAAGGACGTGGGGTGCCTGCGATAAGCCTCGGGGAGGTGGCTACCAACCGTTGATCCGGGGATTTCCGAATGGGGAAACCTGGGTAGGTGATAAACCTACTCATCTTCCCAGATATTCATCTGGGAGAGGCGAACCTGGGGAAGTGAAACATCTCAGTACCCAGAGGAAAAGAAAAAAATTTTTTATTCCCTGAGTAGCGGCGAGCGAAAAGGGAGGAGCCCAAATCTCGCCATTATTCAATGGCGGGAGGTTGAGAGAAAGAGACACACCAAAATTTTCTTTTCGAAGGAAAATTTTGGTAAGGAGTGACAAAATCGAAGGTTAGAGGAAATACCCTGGAAAGGGATACCAAAGAGGGTAAAAGTCCCGTACTCGAAAACCTTCGATCTCCTCGTCTCTTTTCGTGAGTACCACGAGGCCAAGAGAACCTTGTGGGAAGCAGGCTGGACTACCAGCCAAGGCTAAATACTACCCGGTCACCGATAGTGCACCAGTACCGTGAGGGAAAGGTGAAAAGTACCCCGGTGAGGGGGGGTGAAATAGAACCTGAAACCATCCACTCACAAGGAGCTCAAGGGGGTAATCCCTGCGAGCGTACCTTTTGGAGCAGGAGCCAACGAGTTCGTCTCTTGGGCGAGTCTAAGAAGGGTAAAACCTTCGGAGGCGGAGTGAAAGCGAGCCTTAAAAGGGCGCTTAGCCTAAGGGACGAGACCCGAAGCCGAGCGAGCTTGCCCTGGCCAGGGTGAAATTCCGCTAACCGCGGGATGGAGGCCCGAACCCGTGGATCGTGCAATATCCTGGGACGAGCTGGGGCAAGGAGTGAAAGGCTAAACTAGCTCGGGAATAGCTGGTTCTCCCCGAAATATGTTTAGGCATAGCGTCGAGAGTTCGTAGCTGGAGGTAGAGCACTGGAAGGAATATCGTGGATTTTTCCAGGTATTCCTACCAAACTCCGAATGCCAGCTACCTAAATCTCGGCAGTCAGACTTCGGGCGATAAGGTCCGAGGTCAAGAGGGGAACAACCCAGACCCCAATCTAAGGTCCCTAAATGAAGGCTAAGTGCTATCTTCAAGGAAGTGGGATCCCAGAGACGGCTAGGAGGTGAGCTTAGAAGCAGCTATCCTTTAAAAAGTGCGTAACAGCTTACTAGCTTATGGGATCCTGCGCCGAAGATTCATCGGGGCTTAAGCCTTCTACCGAAGATGGGGAACCATTGCTTGGCAATGGTTGGTAGGGGAGCGTTCTCTCAGCGGTGAAGCCCAAGGGTGACCGCGGGTGGAGCTGAGAGAAGTGCGGATGTTGGCATGAGTAATCGCTATCTGGGTGAAAACCCCAGACCCCGAAAGCCCAAGGTTTCCGTGGCAACGGCGATCGACCACGGGTTAGGCGGTCCTAAGGCAAAGCCGAAAGGCGCAGCTGACGGGCAGTAGGTTAATATTCCTACCCTTCCGGCCATTTCTGAACACTGACGTTTCTGAGTAGTTCAGGAGGATTATTGGCTTTCCTTACCCTGCTTAGCGGGGGTCCTGAATGAATCAGAAACCTAGAAAAGGTGGTAGGGTTAAATGGCCGGAAACCGTACCGCAAACCGACACAGGTGGGCTGGTAGAGAATACCAAGGGGAACGGGTGAAAGCTGGGAAAGGAACTCGGCAAAAAAGCTACCCGTAACTTCGGGAGATGGGTTGCCTGTACCTTCAGGTGCAGGCCGCAGCAAAAGTTCTCCAGGCGACTGTTTAACAAAAACACAGGTCCCTGCTACAAACCGAAAGGTGATGTATAGGGGCTGAAGCCTGACCAGTGCCCGCGTGTTACGGCTGGGGGTATCCTTGATCCAATTGGGTGAGGGATGCTCACCGGCTCAAGCCACGGGTGAACGTCCGCGGTAACTCTGACCGTGTGAAAGTAGCGTAATCCCTTGTCGGGTAAGAGCCGGACTTGCCCGTAAGCTGGCTCATAACGGAAGAAGGGAAAGTGCGGCTGGAACAAGGGACAGCCAGAAAGCCTTTCTCCAATTCCGTGGGAATCCCGCCATAACCTGTGATGGTGGGAGACCCGTAACGACTGAGGAGAAGTTTCTCCGAAGCGGAAGCGACCTAAAAAAGGCAACTTCCGCAACACGCTAGCTGGCGAAGTGGTAAAATAAAAGGTAGTAAAATAAAAGAATGAAAATGAAAAGGTTAAATCCATATTATGTGACTGGGTTGGTGGACGGCGAAGGAAGTTTTTATGTAGGAATTTTACCAAGAAAATTAGGAAAGATTGATTTTGAAGTAAGACCCTCTTTTTCTCTAAGCCAGAGCAAAAGGAACCGGTCACTTCTGTTTAAATTAAAAGAATATTTTGGATGCGGAACGATTCGGTTTTCAAAGAAAGACCAAACTTACAAATTTGAAGTTAGGAGCCTTAAAGATTTGAAAGAGAAGATTTTACCCCACTTTGAGAAATTTCCTTTGGAAGGAGAGAAAAAGAAAGATTTTGAAATTTTGGAAGAAGTGGTGAAGATAATGGATAAAAATGAGCATTTAGAGAAAGAAGGATTATTGAAGATTGTTCAGCTAGTTGAAGTAATGACTGGAAATGAAAAAAGGAAAAAATTCCTCCAAAAAGTTGCCACTTCGCTAAAGGAATAGTCTGTATGAAGTTCCGGCCCGCATGAAAGGCTTCACGACTTGGAGACTGTCTCTCCCAGCTGCCCGATGAAAATACAATAAGCGTGAAGATGCGCTTTACCTGCGGCTAGACGAAAAGACCCCGGCAGCTTTACTGCAGTTTGGCATTGAATTTTGAGTTTAAATGCGTAGCGTAGCGGGGAGGCTATGAAGTCTGGCTTCCGGGTCAGATGGAGCCGCCAATGAAACACCCGCCTTTTAAACTCTCAATTCTAACCCACTGGGGACAGTGCCAATCGGGCAGTTTAGATGGGGCATCTGCCCTCTAAAAGGTAACGAGGGCGTGCAAAGGTCGGCTTGGGGCGGATGGAAATCGCCCTGTAAGTGTAAGGGCAAAAGCCGGCTTGACTGCGATCGGGACACCGAGAGCAGAGGGGAAACCCGGCCCTAGTGAACCGATGCTTCTTTGTAGGAAGGGCAAAGATCATCGGCCAAAAGTTACGCCGGGGATAACAGACTGGTAGGGCCCGCGAGTCCACATCAACGGCCCTGTTCGGCACCTCAAATTCGGGGTGCCCTGGAGGGTAACCTCTGGGCAAAAAAGCCACCCAAAACGGCGAAACTTCATTATGAGCGGTAAATGTGTTAAACTCTCATAATGAACAACGCCGTGGGAAATCTAACTCGGCAACAAAGATCAGTGATTTTAGGTTCTGTTTTGGGAGATGGACATTTAAGAAAGATTGAGGGAAGAAAATTCGCATTCTTGGAGATTCAGCATTCAGTGAAAGCTAAAGAATATTGCGAATGGAAATATGAGATTTTGAAAGATATTTGCAAGAGTCCTCCTAAAATAAGGAAGATGGACGAGAAAAGGAAAGTGATAAGATTTCAAACGAAAGAACATCCGGAAATCGAAGAGATTTACCAAAAATTTTACAAAGAAGGTCAAAAGGTAATTCCGGAAAATTTCTCTCTAGATCCACTTGCTTTGGCTGTTTGGTTCATGGATGACGGAAGCAAAAGCAGAGGAAGTATTTATCTAAATTCCCAACAGTTTGACTGGAAAAGCCAGAGAAGGTTGTTGCATGCTTTGCGGATGATAAGAATTAAGGCTAGAATGAACAAAGATAAAAAATATTACCGGATCAGAATTTTAAAAGAATCGACAAAAAAATTTTTAGAAATTATTAAACCTTATTTGCATCCCTCGATGTTATACAAGTTGCCAAGTTAGATCCTGTAGAGACTTCTCGGAAATTTTCCGAGGGGCTTGCCAAAAAACTGGCAGGCAAAAGAGGTGGCCCCCTGTACCACGAAAGTTACAGGGTGAAGGCATAGTCCTTACCCTAAATGGGGAAGCGATGTCGGCTCGTCTCATCCTGGGGGTGGAGAAGCTCCCAAGGGTTGGGCTGTTCGCCCATTAAAGAGACTCGTGAGTTGGGTTCAGTACGTCGTGAGACAGTACGGTCTCTATCTACCGCAGGCGCCGAACCTTGAGGGGAGTGGCCCACAGTACGAGAGGACCTGGGTCAACCGACCTCTGGTGTACCAGTTGTTCCGCCAGGAGCATTGCTGGGTAGCCACGTCGGGACGGGATAAGAGCTGAAAGCATCTAAGCTCGAAGCCCACCCCAAGATTAGGGTTCATTGCTCGGTCAGAGACTATGACCTTGATAGGGCGCAGGTGTAAGTCCCGTAAGGGATTGAGCCGAGCGCTACTAATGAGCAACCGCCCTTGATTAACGATCGATGGTCAGCGAGATTGCTTTGCAATCTATATAAAAGTGGGGACTATACTGGGGTTGTTCCACCCGATCCCATTCCGAACTCGGAAGTGAAATACCCCAAGGCCGATGATAGTGCAATTTTGCGCGAAAGTAGGTAGTCCCCACTTTTGTATTTTTAGGTATAATAGAAAGATGAAGAAACTTCCCGCGGTCAAAAAAATTTTGGTCTTGGGAATTATGTTTTTGATTTTATTAAATTTCTTCAAAGACAAAGTAAGAAATTATTTCTTTCTTTTTTCTCAGCCGATCCAAAAATTTTTTTGGCAAAAAGGGAATGCCGTTTCTGAATTTTTTAAAACTTTGGTTAAATTAAAGGACTTAAAAGAAGAAAACGAAAGATTAAAATCGCAAGTTCTTTCTTTGCTTGCCGAAAATGCCTCCTTGAAGGAATTGAAAAACGAAAACGAATTTTTGAGAAAAGCCTTGGATTTAGGTCTGGAAAAAGAATTCAAATTAACTTTAGTCGAACCCACCGCTAAAGATCCCTCCCGAGATTTATTGACCGTCAACAAAGGGAAAAAAGAAGGTTTGGCCGAAGGAATGGTAGTGATAAACCAAGAAAAAATTTTAGTCGGGAAAGTTCAAAAAGTTTATGATGATTTTTCAAAAGTCGCCCTCTTTACCAACAAAGGGATTTCTTTCGATGTAAAAATCGTTCCTTCAGAAGGAGAAAGAGAAGAAATCTTCGGATTGGCGAAGGGGGAAGGAAACTTGCGTGCCTTTGTCGATTTTCTTCCAAAGGAAAAAGAAATAAAAAACGGCGATCTTATAATAACCGCTTCTTTGAGCGGAGTTTTTCCTGGCGGGCTTTTGGTGGGTAAAGTGAAAGAGGTGAAAAAAAGCGATTTGGAAAAATTTCAAAAAGTTGAAATAGAACCCCTTTTTGATTTAAACCAGACTAATTTTCTGTGGGTCGTTTCAAATCGATGATTAAGAAAATTTTATTTTTGTTTTTCATTTCTTTCTTTTTGGTTATTTTTCAAACCTGTTTTTTGATCCATTTTTTAAACCTGAACCTTCTTTTAGTTTTGCTAATTTTTTTCAGCCTTTTGGAAAAAGCAAACGAAAAATTAGCCCTTTTTTTCTCCCTGTTTATCGGTTTTTTTTCTGACTTTTTTTCCGATAAATTTTTTGGTTATTATCTCATCTCTTTTCTTCTTCTTTCTTTATTTATCAAATTTTTTCTAAAAAAATATGTCAAAATATAATTTTGAAATCGAACCCCACGAGGTTCTTTTAGATAAATTGGCTCAAGAGAAAGAGCGAAAATTTGGCATTTCTGAAATCAAAATGGAGGTGCCGATCTACCAAAAGAATTTCCACCGCTTTTTTTACCTTTCTTTGACAATTTTTTTGGTCGTTTTTCTTCGCACCCTTCAACTTCAAACGATCGAAGGGAAAAAATACCTTTCCCTAGCCAAAGAAAACGCCTTTCTTATCCAAAAAATCAAAGCGGAAAGAGGGGTGATTTATGACCGAAATTTTAAGCAACTGGTTTACAACCGACCGGCTTTTAACTTGGTCGTAAAGAAAGATGAACTCCCCAAATCAGAAGAGGAAAAAAAGGCGATTTTGGAAGAAGTGGCTAAAATTTTAGAAATCGACCCTAAAAGTTTAAAAGAAAGAATCGAAAAAGAACCAGATAAGGAGTTTGTCATTTTTCCTAACTTAGAGACCAAACCTCTGATAATTTTAGAAACGAAAATCGACAAACTAAGTGGTTTTGAAATAAGAGAAAACCTTGTTCGAGAATATCCCGAAGGAGAAAATTTTTCTCATTTGGTAGGGTATATGTCAAAAATCCAAAAAGAGGAGTGGGAAAAAGAAAAAATTTATTATTCAATTTCTGACTATGTCGGACGCGATGGTTTAGAAAAATATTATGAGAAAACTTTGAGAGAAAATCGAGGGGAAGTGAGAATTATCCGGGATGCTAAGGGAAACATCGTTTCGAAAGAGATGGTTTCCTTGCCAAGCTCTGGCAAGAGTCTAGTTTTATGGTTAGATGCCGACCTTCAAAAGAAAATCAAAGAAGAATTGGAAAAGAAAATGAAAGAAGTAGGGGCAAAAGGGGGAGCGGGCGTAGCCTTGGACCCAAACACCGGTGGGATTTTAGCCATGGTCTCTCTTCCTTCTTTCGATAACAATTTGTTTTTTAGCCCGGAAAAAGAAAACCTCGATAAAATTCTCAACGACCCTCAAAAACCCCTTTTCAATCGAGCCTTAAACGGCCAATATCTCCTTGGTTCAACCGTCAAACCCTTGATTGCTTTGGCTGCTTTAGAAGAAAAAATAATTTCCCCAAATACCAAGCTCGATTGCCAGGGAGAAATCGTCATTCCCAATCCCTACCACCCGGACAAACCAAGCATTTTTCATGATTGGACGGTTCACGGTTTGACTGACATGAGAAAAGCGATTGCCGAATCTTGCAACGTCTATTTCTATACCATCGGTGGGGGTTTTCAAAATCAAAAAGGTTTGGGTCCGACAAAAATCAAGCAATATCTCCAACTTTTTGATTTGGGGAAAACTCCAAAAGTTGATTTGCCTTTCGACGAAAACGCCAGCGGTTTGATTGGCGACCCGGCCTGGAAAATGGAAAAGCTTAAACAAAGATGGTGGGACGGAGACACCTACAATTTATCGATCGGTCAGGGATATATTTTGGCTAACCCCCTCCAGATAGCCAAAGCTTTTTCAGCCGTGGCCAACGGTGGAAAATTGATCGAGCCGAGAGTAGTTTGGAAAATAATCGACGAAAACAAAAACGAAATCGAAGAGATAAAAACCGAGGAAAGGGAATTGCCAATCGATAAAAAAAATTTAGAGATTGTCAGAGAAGGAATGAGATGGACGGTGACTGGCCAAAATTCACCTCGGGCTTCGGCGATTGCTTTAAACGACCTCCCGGTTTCGGCGGCGGCCAAAACCGGGACCGCCCAGACTTTCCGCAAAAATTGTTCTGATTGTTATACCATCTGGATCGTTACCTTCGCCCCTTACGAAGACCCAAAAATTGTTTTGGTTTTGATGCTCGAAGATGTCAGGGGAAGGTTAAGCCAAGTTGTCGTTCCGGTGGCAAGGGAAGTTCTGAATTGGTATTTCACGAGATAAAATTAAAATAAAAAAGCTGTAGAAAGGAAGATTTTTCTACAGCCTTTGCGAAATTTTACAAGAGTTGAAGGTACTTTCGTGTCGTGTCCAATGGAAGCTTGTTAAGCTTAAGTATCCCCTGAGCTACCCAGAATCTGTTTTGCATTATACATCCGATTACCGTCGCTTCGACTTCAGCCTCGGTTAACTCACGATTGAGATACTCTTTAGCGATTTCTTCTGCCACGAGATATTCCCCTTTCTCAATTGCTCTTTTTAGCAGTCCCTCGAATACCTTACTTCTTTTCGTTGATGGTATCAACTTAGCCGCTTCTTTGATTTTGTGCAACCCATCTTCGACATATTTTGCCAATCCTTCTACCCATTCTTCTTCAGTTAACTCTCTCTGTAGGTATCTTTGAACGATGCTCAACACTAGAGAAAGTTTTCCTTTCCTTAGATTTGCTCTTACTACCGCTTCCCATTCCTCGGCGCTGAGCTCTCTCTTTAGAATTTCTTTTGCTACGTCTTGAGCCACCAAAACTCCTTTCTCTGCGAGAGCTCGCACTATCCTTTCCCAATCTTCGTCTTTCAGTGGTTCTTCAGCTGCTTCTAAAGCCTCGTGGAACCATCCTTCGTTTACGCACGCATTCAAAATTCTCTCTAAAACCTCGACTTTTTTGGGTCCGTCCAGAAAAAGGTCAACAACTTTGAGGGCCTTTTCTGGTTTTTTTTGTTTGAGGTAAAACTCTGCCAGACCAACGTAAAGTTCTTCCAATTTTTCCATTAAACTCACCTCCTTTTTGAATTTTTTATTCTATATTGAAAATATCATAATTTTGAGAATGTGTCAAGGAAATAAAAATTGAACAGAATTTATTAAAAAAAATGCGGTTGATTTCAAAAAAAAATCGTTTAAAATAAAAGTATGGAAGAACTAAGAAAAATTAGATTGGAAAAGTTAGAAGCGATAAAAAAGGCTTTTATCAACCCTTATCCTCAAACGACAAAGCGAACTCATCTAATTTCTGAGGCTTTAGACAATTTTCAAAAACTGGCAAAATTGAAAAAAGAAATTGTCGTTGCCGGAAGAATAATGGCCTTGAGGGTTCATGGGGGTTCGACCTTTTTAGATTTAAGAGATGGAAGCGGGAAAATCCAAGTTTTTTTGAGAAAAGATAAATTAGGTGAAAAGGGGTATCGTTTTTTTCTTGATAATTTTGACCTTGGCGATTTTGTCGAAATTCGAGGTTTTCTTTTTAAGACAAAAAGAGGAGAAAAAACGATCGAGGCCTCAGATTATAAAATTTTAACAAAATCCCTTTTACCGCTGCCGGAAAAATGGCACGGGTTAAAAGATGTCGAGGAAAGATACAGAAAAAGATATTTGGATTTGATTTTTAATCCAGAAATTAAGGAAAAATTCGTTTTGAGATCAAAGATTATTACCGAACTTCGGAGGTTTTTAGATAAAGAAGGGTTTTTGGAAGTGGAGACACCGATTTTACAAACAATCTACGGGGGGGCAAGGGCGAGGCCGTTTAAAACTCATTTAAACGCCTTAGACCTTGATTTGTATTTAAGAATCGCCCCCGAACTTTATCTGAAAAGGTTGTTGGTGGGTGGTTTTGAAAAAGTTTACGAAATAGGAAGGGTTTTTCGGAACGAAGGAATGGATAGGTTTCATAACCCAGATTACACCCATTTTGAATTTTATTGGGCTTATCACGATTATAAAGATCTGATGAAATTTGTCGAAAGGATGGTTTTAGCCGTGATTAAAAACATTTTTAAAAAAACAAAAATTCTTTATCAAAATAAAGAAATCGATTTTAAGGTTCCCTGGCCGAGGGTTGAATTCGAAAGTTTGGTCAGAAAAGAAGCAAAAATTGACCTGGAAGAGATTAATTTGGAGGCGTTGAAAAAAAAGGCAAAACAACTTGGGATCGAAGTGGAAAAAGCCGAGGGAAAAGCGGAGATCGCTGATAAAATTTATAAAAAATTTTGTCTGACAAAAATTTGGTCGCCGACTTTTATCATCCATCATCCGGTCGGCAAATCCTCTTTGGCAAAAACTCTTGAAAAAAACCCAAAAAAATTAGCGAGCTTGCAATTTGTCGCCGGGGGCTGGGAATTGGGTTGGGGATATTCAGAACAAAACGACCCGATCGAGCAAAGAAAAGGATTTGAAGAACAAGAAAAACTTTATGTTGAAGGCCTAGAAGAGGCAGAAAGGGTTGACCAAGATTACCTCGAAACTTTGGAATACGGGATGCCTCCGGCCGCCGGTTTTGGTTTGGGGATTGATAGGTTCGTTGCCCTTTTGACCGATTCTTATTCTTTAAGAGAGGTGATATTATTTCCTTTGATGCGACCAAAAGAAAAATAAAAATTTCATTTCTATGCTCGAGATAAAGTTTATCAGAGAAAACCCAGAAATCGTCAAAGAAGGTTGCCAAAAAAAGCAGGTCAAAATTAATATCGACAAACTTTTAGAAATGGACAAAAAAAGGAGGGAAATTTTGGCCGCCATCGAAGAAATAAGGGCTCAAAAAAATAAGGCCTCCAAAGAGATCGTTAAAATGCAACAAAGAGAAAAAGAAAAACTGATTTTGGAAATGAAAAGGTTAGACAAAAAAGAAGAAGAGTTAAAATCAGTTTTTAAAAAAATCGATAAAGAATTCCAGGAATTGATGTTTCAGATTCCCAATTTACCCTTTGAAGATGTGCCGGTGGGAAAGGATGAAAACGATAACGTCGTTTTACGGGAAGTTGGAGAAAGACCAAAATTCGATTTCGAACCAAAAGATTATTTAGAACTCGGAGAAAACATGGACATAATTGATGTCAAAAGAGCGGCCAAGGTAGCCGGAACGAGGTTTGGTTACTTAAAAAGGGAAATGGTCTGGTTGGAGTTTGCCTTGGTTAGGTTTGCTTTCGATACCTTAACCAAGGAAGGCTTTATTCCGGTTTTACCGCCGGTGATGCTCAAAGCAGAAATCGCCAAAGGAACAGGATATTTCGAGGCGGAAGACCTAAACGAAGCTTATTTTTTACCAAAAGATAATCTCTTTTTGATCGGCACGGCTGAACAATCGCTTTTGGCAATGCATACTAACGAAGTTTTTAAAGAAAGTGAATTACCAAAAAGGTATGTTGGCTTTTCCACTTGTTTTCGAAGAGAAGCCGGTTCTTGGGGAAAAGATACGAGGGGAATTTTCCGAGTTCACCAATTTGATAAGGTAGAAATGTTTAGTTTTTGCAAGCCAGAGAAGTCAAGAAAAGAGCTTCGGTTTTTTTTAGAAACGGAAGAAAAGTTGATGAAAGCTCTCGGAATTCCTTATCGGGTGGTGCAAGTTTGCACTGGTGATTTGGGAAGGCCGGCGGCAGAAAAATTTGACATCGAAGCTTGGTTCCCTTCACAAAAAAAATATCGAGAAACCCATTCGACTTCAAACTGTACTGATTTTCAAGCTCGAAGACTAAACATCAAATATCGGAATTCAAAAACTAACAAATTAGAATTCGTCCACACCGTCAACGGTACCGCCTTTTCTCAAAGACCGATCCTGGCTATTCTTGAAAACTACCAACAAAAAGATGGCTCAATTAAGATCCCCGAGGTTTTAGAAAAGTATTTAGGGTTCAGTTTAATTAAAAGATAATCTTTCTTTTATGGAGTTTTTCCAGGAAAAAACCTTAATCATTCTCCATGGTTGGGGGAGTTCAAAAGAAAAATGGGAAAAAGTAAAAGAAATTTTAGAAAAAAAGGGAGTTAAGGTTTTCGTTCCTGATTTACCAGGCTTTAAGGAAGAATTAGAACAAGCCTGGAGGTTGGATGATTTTGTAGGCTGGGTAGAAAATTTTATTGAAAAACACAGAATCTCTGTTTTTTTTCTTTTAGGCCATTCTTTTGGGGGGAGGGTGGCGATTAAATTTGCCTTAAAACATCCAGAAAAATTGAAGGGCTTGATTTTGGTTTCGGCGGCTGGCCTTAGGCCAAAAAGTATTTGGCTTTCGCTGATCGCTTCGATCTCATCTTTTTTTAAAATTTTTTCTTTTTTGCCAGGTTATGAAACTTTAAGGAAAATTTTTTACAAGTTTATTTTGAGAAAAACAGATTATTTTAAATTAAAGGGAAAAATGAAAGAAACCTTCAAAGAGATTATCAAAGAGGATTTAACCCCCTACCTCTCTCAAATAAAAGTTCCTACTTTAATTTTATGGGGCGAAAAAGATAAAATTACCCCTCTAAGAGATGGTCTTTCGATGAAAGAAAAAATAGAAAACTCTGAATTAAAAATTCTTCCGAAGGTTGGCCACGCTCCTTATTTAGAAATTCCGGAAAGGTTATCCGTAGATATTTTCAATTTTTTAGTTCAACAAAATGGTTCTTGAATTATCGCTTTTTGTTTTTGCTTTTTTTTGGTGTCTTCGCGAAACAAAAGCGATCTTGTTTTGGCTTTATTTATGGCAGATAAAAGAATATCATCTCGGCCGGTTTATCGACCACTTTAGAACAGAAAAAGGGAGAAAAATTTTTTTAAACAAAATTATTTTTTTAAAAATTCTTTTACTTTCTCTTTTTATTTTTTTAGTCGCCTGGCAACCCTATCTTTTTTTTCTTCTCTTCCTTTTGTATTTTTTTGAAGGATTAAAACTACTTTTTGATTTTTCTCAAAAAAGAATTCTAAAACCAATTTTTACTAAAAAAACATCCTCCTTGGCTTTCCTCGCTTTTCTTTTTTTAGCCTTTTATCTTTTTGTTTTTTTTAAAACCGAAATTTCTCTTTTGGTTTCTCTTTTAATCTTTGACATTTTTACCCCCTTTATCGTCTCTGGCCTAGTTCTTTTCTTTCAGCCCTTAGCTTTTTTTTGGCGAAGCAATGTTATTCAAAAGGCGATCAAAAAAAGAGAGAAATTCAAAGATTTGTTAGTCGTTGGGATTACCGGCTCTTACGGAAAGACCTCAACTAAAGAATTTTTAGCGACAATTTTGTCTGAAAAATTCAAGGTTTTAAAAACAAAAGAACATCAAAATTCAGAAATTGGAATCTCCCAATGTATCTTAAAAGAGTTAAAACCAGAGCATCAGATTTTCATCGTGGAAATGGGGGCCTATAACAAAGGAGGGATAAAACTTTTAGCAAAAATCGCCAAACCTCAAATTGCCATTTTGACCGGGGTGAACCAACAGCATTTAGCTCTCTTCGGTTCGATGGAAAACCTGATTTCGGCTGAAGGAGGGAAAGAGCTGATCGAAAGCTTACCAGAAGATGGGTTGGTAATTTTTAACGGTGAAAATGAAACCCTCGGCGAGATTTACAAGAAAACGGAAAAAAGGAAAAAAATCGTTGGCATAGAAAAAAAAGATTTTGATTTATGGGCAGAAAATATTAAAGTAGAGAGAGAAAAAATTTCTTTTCGGGTTTTTTTTAAAACAAAAGAAAAAATGGATTTGAGTTTAGGTTTGATTGGCGTCCAAAACGTTCAAAACCTTTTATTGGCGATTTGTTGCGCGAAAGAACAGAGAATGACCCTAGAAGAAATTTCCAGAGCGATCGAAAAAATCAGCCAAGAACAAAGCGGGGTGAGGTTGCTCAAAACAAAAGACGGTTTAAACATCGTCGACGCTACCTATTCAATGAACCCCGATTCGGTGATTTCACATTTGGAGTATTTGAAAGTTTGGCCAGGAAAAAAAGTGCTTGTCATGCCTTGTTTGATTGAATTGGGCAAAGCCTCAAAAGAAGTCCATCGGAAAATTGGTAAAAAAATTTATGAAGTTTGCGATTTGGCGATAATCGCGACCAAAGATAGATTCGAAGAAATAAAAAAAGGAGCAAAGGAAAAGGCAATTTTTTTAGAAGACCCAGTCAAAATTTTTGTGACAATAAAACAATTTAACCGAGAAAACGACGTCATTTTGTTTGAAGGAAGACTCCCAAAAGAATTTTTGAATTTAGTTTATGGAAATTAAAGAGATAAAAGATAAAAAGATCTGGGAAGAATTCTTAGAAAAGTGTCAAGAAAAAACCTTTTTGCAATCTTTTAATTGGGGAGAGTTTAACAAAGCAATAGGGAACAAAATTTGGCGGTTGGGAATTTTCGAGATTGGAAATTTAATCAGCGTTGCCTTGATTATCAAAATATCGGCCAAAAGAGGAACTTTTCTGTTTGTCCCGCACGGCCCGATAATAATCTCTCAACCCTTAAACGGCGAAAGAGACTCAGAGGTTAAATTTCACATTTTAGAATTTTGGATAGAAGAGCTGAAAAAGATAGCCAGAGAAGAAAAATGCGATTTTATAAGGGTTGCTCCGATTTTAGAAAGAAACGAAGAAAACGAAAAAATTTTCAAAAAACTAAAATTTAGAGAGGCTCCGATTCACATCCACCCGGAATTAACTTGGGAGTTGAACATTACTCCTTCTGAAAACGACCTTTTGATGGGGATGCGGAAAACAACGAGATATTTAATCAGACAAGCGCAAAAAAACCCGGGAATTGAAATCGAAGAGAAAAACGACCTGGAAGGAGTTGAAGAATTCAATCAACTTTACCAGCTAACCAAGGAAAGACACGGTTTTGTTCCTTTTTCTCTTGAATATTTGCAAAAGGAATTTTTGTCTTTCTTTAAAGACGGTCAAATTTCTGTTTTACTTGGGAAATATCAAGGGGAAACAGTTTCTGGAGGAATTTTTGTTTTTTGGCAAAAAATTGGATTTTACCACCACGGTGCTTCTTCTCAAAAATATCCCAAGGTTCCTGTTTCTTATTTGCTTTTGTGGGAAGCGATAAAAAAGGCGAAAGAAAAAGGGTGTCAAAAATTCAATTTTTGGGGAATAGCCCCGATTGAAAATTTTAAATTAAAAATTGAAAATTTAAAACATCCCTGGGCTGGTTTGACTCTGTTTAAAATCGGTTTTGGGGGAAATAAAAAAGAGTATCTTAAAACCCAAGACTTCCCTTTTTCTTTGAAATACTGGTTAAATTTTATTGTAGAAAAGATAAGAAAGAAGAAAAGAGGTTTATGAAAAAATACCGAAGGTTCCACCGAATAAAAAAGAAAAGGAAAATTTTCAAAAGTTTTTATTTTTGGCTTTCCCTTTTTCTTTTGGTTTTGTTTTTTTCCGGGGTTTATTTTTTGCTTTTTTCCGATTTTTTCAAAATTAAGGAAGTGGAAATTTCTGGGCAAAACCGAGTAAAAAAAGAAGAAATAGAAAACGTTATCAAAGAGAATTTAGAGAAGAAAAATTTTATTTTCAAAAGAAACAATATTTTTTTGGTCGATTTAAACAAAATCAAAAACGAAATTTTTCAAAAATTTCCTCAGGTAGAAAAATTAAGGTTTAAAAGAGACTTTCCGAATAAATTAATCGTTAACCTTGAGGAGAAAAAAGAAGTGGCCGTTTTTTTCCGGGACGATAAATTTTTCTTGCTTGACGGAAACGGAATAATTTTTGAAAAAACAAATCCTGAGGTTTCTCTGCCAAAAATAGAAAGCTCGCTCTTTAATAATGAATTAGTTTTGGGCGAGCAAGTAATCGACAAAGAAACTTTGGACAAAATTTTAAAAATGGAAAAAAAATTAGAAGATTTAAACATCCCCCTTGAAAAAATTTCGATCGTCGCCGAAGATAATTTGCGTTTCAAAACGAAAGAAGGTTGGGAGATTTTTATCGACCCTCAAAAAGATATCGATTGGCAGATCACAAAGTTAGGTGTTGTGTTTGAAAAAGAAATTTCTCTCGAAAAAAGGAAAAATTTAGAGTACATCGACCTGAGGTTTGGCAATTTTGCCTTTCCCAAATACAAGCAATAAAGTTATTTTTCTATCTGGAAGACGAAAATCGAGTAGCCAATTTTGGTGATCGGTTTGTATTTTTCCAACCAAAGATAATAACCGGTCGGTTGGTCAAACCCTTTTCCCGGCCTTCCTTTCCCGCCTTGTAAACTGGTCGCCGAGACCGCCAAATAGCTTCTTTTAGGAAGTTCTTTTGGATCTCTTTGTCCCCACCAACTTTCGTATTTTTCGCCCAAATAATACTTTGGATTTCCACCTCCAAAATAATCAAGATAAATTTTTTCAATTTTGTTTTTATCAACCCATTCTTTCAATCTTTTTAAATCCTGTCCCCAATCCAAATTTGAATCGACGGTATAAAGATAAACTTTATCCGGTCCGCCAACGATTTCGTTAGCATAAGCTAAGAAATGCGGATAAACTTTCAAAACTGAAACCGCTTGCCACAAAAGCAAAATTATCAAAAGAGCATAGGCAAGTTTTTTGTTTCTTGTATTTTCAAGCCAAGAGATAGCGCCCTTGGCGGTTAAAATTATGGCAAAAGGAAAGGCTGGCAACAAATGTCTTACTCCGATGTTTAAATTCGATTTTATCGAGGTGGCCCAATAAAGAAAAAGCCAGATCGCCATCGAGCACTCAACAAAATGATTTTTGAGGAAATTTTTTAACCTAAAAATCGGGTTTTTCCAGAGCGGGGTTTTAATTTTCAAAGCAAAATAGGCCAAGACTAAAATCCACAAAAGATGGAAGGCTAAAGGTTCTTTTATTAAATAAACAAACGGGAAATAGATTTTCCAGCCAGCCGCCGAAACCTCGCCCAAAAAGTAAGTGGTATGCCCTCCGGAAGCTCTTTGAAATACCATCAAAAGCCCAAGGCCGTAATGAGCCAAGGGTCTGATTATTGGTTTGTTTGAGGTCCAGATTATAATTTCAGCCAGGCATCTTTTTATTTTCGCGAAAGACTTTGGCGAAAAACAGGTTTCTTTTATCGAAGAAGGACCCCCAGAAAAAGATTCCAAATTCATTTTTGTATCTCTCAATTGTCTTTCTGGGGGATAGTTGTAAATTTGCAAACCATAAACAACCCAAACGAGTAAAACCCACAAAACGAAAGAGGAAATCAAAACTTTCAAAGGGTTTTTCCAATCCTTAAAAATTAAAATCCAGCCCAAAGTTAAAAGGGTAAAAAACGGAATCAACAAAATCAACGAAAATTTTAAAAGTTGAGAAATCCCCAAAGCAATCCCGGCCAAAATTATGTTTTTATTAGACGGTTCTTTTAGGGCTTTCAAGAAATAAAAAGTGGCCAAAACTACGCCGAAGGCAGCGCCGACGTCGGTAGTAACAAACCTTCCGTGAGCCAAAAAAGTAGGGGAGAATGAGAACAAAAACAATGCCAAAATTGCCACTTTTTCTCCAAAAAAATCTCTGGCGAATTTAAAAATAAAAAAGCCACAAACGATCAAAAGCAAAATCATCGGAAACCGAGCAAAAAACAAAATCTGATCAGGATTATTTCCAGATTCGTACAAGAATTTTCGACCTAAATTAAATTGATGCCACCAATATGGACCATCAGGTTGCTGCCAGGCTAAATCTGATTCAGGAAAATTTAATTTTAAAAACAAAAGAGGAAGGGCCGCTAAATCTTTTACCAAAGGTGGATGTTCCGGATTTAATCTCATGTCGTGCTTTTTTAAATAAGAATAGCCAGAAACAATGTGAGGAGGTTCGTCGCTCGTTGCCGAATCGTTTAAAGAACTCAAAATGGCTAAAACAAAAACTAAAAGAAAAAGTCCAAAAACCAATGCGTTTTTTTTATTTTTTAATTTCATAAGCACAAAAATAATCTGTTTTTATAATTTTCCCCTCCGGGAAAAGATTTTTTAACCTTTCGATTAAATTAAAATTGCACTCTAAGGGTAAAATCACCCCTTCTCTTTCTATTTTAATTTTTTCAACCTCCTCTGGCAACAAGTACTTGCTTTTTATTTCTCCGTATTTCGAGATTTCCAAAAACATTATCGTTTGAGCTGGTATTGGGATGTTGTTTGCCCAAGCAATCAGTTGACCGCCTCGGTTTACGATTACATATTTTTCATAATTTTCTGGTAAAGAATTTAAAAAGCCTCCTATTACAAGATATTCTTGGTTGAATTCATTTTTTACTTCGGGTTTTTTTGCCCAGAGGAAAAAATATTTGTTAAATTCAGAAATCAAAACAAATAACAAAAAAAGAAAAACCAAAGGATAAAACGCCAATTTATTCTTTATTTTTTTTTCTAAAATTTGATAAAACCAAAAAGCTCCCAAACCAGAAAAGATAAAAACGGGGGGGATGACTCCAATTACCCTTAAAGAATGGGGGAGACCTTCTCTGGTTAAAATTCCTGGCAAAAGCATGATAAAAAACCAGGAGAAAAGTAAAAAATTTGAAACTAGAAGTTGAAAGTTTTTGTTTTTTATTGAGGCTATTACTGCTTTTATCGAAACAAAAAATCCGATTAAGAAGAAAATTCCAACTGGCCAAAATAACATTGGTTTTCCGGCAAAATTATGCCTCCAGTTGGGATCGCCATGAAAATTAAACATTCCCAAATGTAATATTAAAGATTTAAAAAATTCTCTTACTGGATTTTCTGCTTTAAAAATTGAAACCGGAGCAGCCCTTGAAATGAAATCTTGGGGATTTTTTAAAAAGTAAATTCCGATAGGAAGAGCAACGAAGAAAACTAAAAACAAAAAACAAGAAGTGAGAAGCAAGAATTTTTTTTGAAGCCCCTCTTTTTTATAGATAAACCAAAAAGGAACAAAAATAAAAAGTAAAATCAAAACCGCCATTCTAAAAGAAGTATAAGTGTAAAATCCTAAACCAAAAAAGATTCCAGCGAAAATTGAGTTAAAAATTGATTTTTTTCTAAAAGATCTTAAAAGAAAATAAAAAGAAAAAACTAAAACAAAAGGTAGCAAAATTGCTCTAAAGCCGATCCGAGAAAAATTTGTATGCCAAAAGGAAACCGCCAAAAAGAAACTTGAAAAGAAAGCAATTTTTTCTGCAAAACTTTTTTCTTGATAAAACAATTCCTTTACTAAAAGATATAATCCCAAAACTGTTAAAAGCCCAATCGTTGCCGCAACTATTTTGATTGAAAAAATCGAAATTCCAAAAATTTTGAAAGAAAGGGCGATCAACCACATCATCAATCCTTCTCTTCCGTAATTTTCTGGATAAAAAACTTTAAAATCGTGATTTTTCAAAGAAAAAAAGGCTTCGTTTCCGTTTATTGCGACATCTGGATAAAGGCCGGGAGGGATTTCGGTCAATTTCCACAATCTGAAAAAACCGGCAACCCCTAAAACAATCAATAAAAGAAAAAAAGATTTTTTGCTCATTAATCTATTATAGCATTTTTTAAATTTTCAAGAATTTTTATATCCGAATTATCACTCTCAGGTCTTGACTGCTAATTTTGATTTGCTAAAATAATAGTATGCTAACAGAAAGGCAAGAAGCAATTTTAAGGAATATTGTTGAAGATTATATTAATTTGGCTCAGCCAATTTCTTCGGAGTTTTTTGAGAAAAAGCACAAATTTGGGCTATCTCCAGCAACTTTGAGAATTGAGTTCCAAAAATTAACAAAGAATGGATATTTATTTCAACCCCATACTTCTGCTGGAAGGGTTCCCACTGATAAGGCCTATCGCTTTTTTGTCAACAAATTGCTTGAAAGCGAAATTGAGGAATTTAAAATAGAAGATTGGATAGAAAAAGAAATCGAAGATACGATAAAGTTTTTGCAAAATTTGACAAAAAATTTGGCTGAAATTTCTGACTCTTTGGTTTTGAGTTATTTGATAGATGAGGACATTTGTTGGAAAGAAGGATGGGAGGAAGTTTTAAAAGAACCAGAATTTTTTGAAAGGGAGACGGTTTTTAAATTTACTGAGTTTTTAGAAGATTTTGAAAAAAATCTTGCTGACCTAAAAATTAATTCGAAAATAAAAGTTTATATTGGTAGTGAAAATCCCTTCCCAAAAGGAAAAGATTTTTCAGCGATTGTATCGAAATGTTATTTTCCGAGAGAAAAAGAAACGATTCTTTCTATTTTAGGACCAAAGAGAATGGATTATAATAAAAATATTGCTTTAATGAATTCTTTGAAAAATTTTTTAGAAAATTTATGTCAGAAGAATTAAAAAAAGAAATTGAGGAATTGAAGAAAAAATTGGAAGAGGCAGAGAAATTAAAGAATGAGTATTTGGCTGGTTGGCAAAGAGCAAGGGCGGATTTTTTGAATTACAAAAAAGAAGAGTTGGAAAGATTAGGAGAGATGGTAAAATATGCTGGAGAGACTTTGATTTTAAAGATTTTGCCAATTCTGGACAATTTTGAAATTGCTGAAAAGAAATTGCCAGAAGATTTGAAAAATAATGAAAATGTCAAAGGAATTTTACAAATTAAAAATCAAATTTTAAATTTTTTGAAAGAACAGGGTGTTGAGGAAATAAAATCAGTAGGGGAGAGGTTTGACCCGAATTTTCACGAAGTGGTGGAAGAAGTTGAAATGAAAGATAAAGAACCAGGAACAATCGTTGAAGAAATCCAAAAAGGATATAAAATAAATGGAAGATTATTGAGACCTGCCAAAGTAAAGGTCGCCAAAAAGAGTAACTAAGTGGTCAAGTGGTTGAGCGGTTAAGGAATTAAGCAAATCTTATTAACTTAACCACTTAGTCACTTAAATTACTATGCCTATTATTCCTTGGAGACCTTTTTGGGACATCGAAAGATGGTTTGAAGAAGAATGGCCAGAATGGGAATGGCCAAGGGAGATAATTCCGACGGTCAGAACACCAAGGATGGATATTTATGAAACCGACGATAAAGTTGTGGCCGAAGTTGAATTACCTGGGGTAAAGCCAGAAAATATTAACGTTGAGGTGAAAAATGATATTTTAAAGATTGAGGCAAAAGCTGAAGAAAAAAAAGAAGAAAAGGGGAAGGGTTATTACAGAAAGGAAACGGGAACGAGATATTTCAAAAGAACAGTTTCTTTACCGACCGAAGTGATCGGAGAAAAAGCCGAAGCCGAATATTCCGACGGCATTTTAAAAGTGACCATCCCCAAGGCAAAACCCAAAGAGGTCAAAGAAAAGAAAATTAAAGTAAAGGTCAAAAAATAACCGCATTCTAATTGATTTATGGCAAAATCATTAGGTATTGATTTGGGGACGTCGATTTCAAAGATGGCGGCCGTTATTGCGGGTGAGCCAAAATGTCTTGAATCGAGAGAGGGATCGATTTTGATTCCCTCGGTGGTGGCTATTTCCAAATCTGGGGAAAGGTTGGTGGGAATTTTAGCCAAAAGACAGGCGATTACTAACCCAAAAAATACAATTTTTGCCGTCAAAAGGTTTATCGGTAGGAGGTTTGACGACCCCGAAGTTCAAAAGGAATTAAAAAGGTTGCCCTACGAAACAAGGAGAAGGTCAGACGGGGGAGTAGAAATAAAATTTGGGGATAAATGGGTGACGCCGATCGAAATTTCTTCGATGATTTTGCAAAAGATCAAGCTCGATGCCGAAGAAAAGTTGGGGGAGAAAATTCAGAATGTTGTCATTACCTGCCCAGCAAATTTCGACGATTCCCAAAGAAAAGCGACTCAGGCCGCCGGAGAGATCGCCGGTTTTAAAGTTTTGAGAATCATCAACGAACCGACGGCGGCTGCTTTGGCTTACGGACTCGGCAAAAAAGAGCCAAAGAAAGTCGTCGTTTATGATTTTGGTGGCGGTACTTTCGATGTGACGATTTTGAACGTTGCTCCCGACACGGTCGAAGTTTTAGCCACCGGCGGCGAAGCCCATTTGGGTGGTGAGGATTTTGACCAAAGAATAATGAATTGGATCATCGAAAAATTTAAAAAAGAGGAGGGAATAGACCTTTCCAAAGATCCTTTGGCCTTGCAAAGGATAAAAGACGCGGCTGAAAATGCAAAAATCGAATTGTCTTCGGTTTTGGAAACAGAAATCAACCTCCCCTTCATCACCTCAACCCCAGAAGGGCCAAAACATCTTTTGTATCGATTGAGTAGGGCTCAGTTTGAAGAAATGACCAGGGATTTGGTCGAAAAGTCGATCGAGCGGGTGAAGAAAACTTTGGCCGAGGCAAAAATGACAGTGAAAGATGTCGACGAAGTGGTTTTGGTCGGTGGGACAAGTTTGATTCCGCAAGTAAGAGAAGCGGTCAAAAATTTCTTTGGCAAAGAACCAAACAAATCGATAAACCCGGAAGAAGTGGTGGCGATGGGGGCGGCCATCGAAGCAGAAATTTTGACGGCCAAAGAAGAAAAGAGGGCACCCGAAGGAGAAATCAAAAGCGTCCTTTTGCTCGACGTTTTACCTTTATCTCTGGGAATCGAAACTTTGGGCCAGATAAACACGATAATGATTCCCAAAAACACCACCATTCCAACTTCAAAAACCCAAATTTTTTCAACCGCTGCCGATAACCAGACTTCAGTCGAAATCAACGTTTTGCAAGGAGAAAGACCGATGGCTTATGACAACAGGTCTTTAGGAAGGTTTATTTTAGATGGAATTCCGCCGGCGCCCAGAGGAGTTCCCCAAATCGAAGTAACTTTTGACATCGACGCCAACGGAATTTTAACCGTCACGGCCAAAGACAAGGCAACGGGAAAATCGCAGTCGATCAGGATCGAAGGTTCGATCGGGCTTTCAAAAGAGGAAATAGAAAGGATGAAAAGAGAGGCAGAATTGCACATGGAAGAGGATAGAAAAAAGAGAGAACTAGCCGAAACGAAAAATTCTGCCGAAGCCTTAATTTATACGGCTGAAAAAACTCTGCGGGAGGCAGGAGATAAAGTTTCTGAGGAAACGAAAAAAGAGGTTGAAGGGAAAATTTCAGAATTGAAAAAAATAAAAGAAGGTGATAACATAGAAGAAATCAAATCGAAGATCCAGGAATTATCAGAAGCGATCCAAAAGATCGGGATAGAAATGTACAGACAAAAACCTGAAGGACCGGAGGAGGCTCAATATAAAGAAAAACCATGAAGGATTATTACAAAATTTTAGGAGTTCCACCCGATGCTTCTGACGAAGAAATCAGAAAGGCTTATTATCGCCTTGCCCATAAATACCACCCTGACAAAGGTGGTGACGAAAAGAAATTTAAAGAGATAAACGAGGCCTATCGGGTGCTTTCGGATAAAGAAAAAAGGGCTCAGTACGATCGGTACGGACGGGTTTTTGAAGAAAAAGGATCCGAACCCGGCTTTGATTTTCAATGGTTTTGGGGAAAGCCAGGTTTCGATTTTGATTTTGACTTTGGGTTTGAAGACTTAGGAGAAATGGTTGAAGAAATGTTTGGTTTTGGCGTTCCCAGGAAAAAAAGAGATTTAAAGAGAGGGCGAGATATCGAGGTCGATTTAGAAATTTCTTTAGAAGATACTTTAAAAGGGGTTAAGAAAAAAATCATTTTAGAAAAATACATCATCTGCCCGCGATGTGGAGGAACGGGTGCTGAACCGGGAACAAAAGTGAAAGAATGTTTTTCTTGTCGGGGAACCGGTCAGGTCCAAGAGCTTAAGAAAACCTTTTTTGGTACTTTTACTCGTTATGCACCTTGTCCAGAATGCGGGGGTGAAGGATACAAACCAGAAAAGCCCTGTATCGTTTGCCATGGTGAAGGAAGGATCAAAGGAGAGGAAGAAATCCAAATTTTTATTCCGCCGGGTATCGATTCCCATCAAAGACTTAAAATTCCGGGTAAAGGAGATGCGGGAAGAAAAGGAGGAAAAAGCGGCGACCTTTACGTAAGGGTTTTCGTGAAAGAACATCCTCTTTTCAAAAGAAAAGGAGACGATCTTTATCTTTCTTTGCCGATTACCTTTTCTCAAGCGGCTCTCGGTGATGAAGTTGAAATCGAAACTTTAGAAGGAAAGAAAATTTTGTTGAAAATTCCGCCAGGAAGTGAATCTGGAAAAATTTTGCGAATTTCTGGAAAAGGAATTCCCCATTTCTCTGGGTCCAGTTCTAGTAGGTACGCCGGAAGAGGAGATTTATACATCGAATTGATAGTTAAAATTCCAAAAAAACTGACAAAAAAACAAAAAGAACTTTTGGAAAAATTAAAAGAAGAAGGATTATAATTGCAAATTGTGGATTGCAAATCGATAAATTCTAGAAAAGAAGGTGACAGCGAAGCGCCATGGGGGAGGAACCTACCCTTAGGAAAAGGGGACAGCAAGGTTTTCGTAGCAAAAGCGAAGAAAACCGAGCGCCAAAGGGGAAAACCTTGGTTTTCCCTTGGGGAGCCGAGCAAGCGAGCTCATGTAAAGGGTGAATTATTTACCTACTAGGAGGGGGTGACTGCAGAGCGAATCCCCGAAGCGAAGCGGAGGGGTGAGCGGAGCGCAATCGAGGGGGAACCTCGGTTCCCCCTATTGAGAGAAAAGGCCCCCGTAGCTCAGTTGGTAGAGCAGCAACCTTTTAAGTTGAAGGTCGCAGGTTCGAATCCTGCCGGGGGCAAATTTAAAGTCGGAAATTTTTTATTTTCGCCAAAAGCGGAAAAATCAAAGAAAAAGGCAAAGATCTTTTCCCTTTTATTTTTGTCTCTTTTTTTAAAATTCCTTCTTTAAATTCCTCGAGATTTTTTGCCCTTTCAACAATGGTGTAAGCGTTGCCAACTTCTGAATGAAAATGGGCATCGCTTCCGGCGGTCATGGCTAAATTATGCTTTTGAGCAAAAGCAAACGCTTTTTTGTCAAAAAAGGGAAAGGGCATCCGAGCGTTAAAGACTTCGAGGCCGTCGATCAAGGGCAAGATTTTTTCCAAGTTTTCCTTAAAATGCTCTGGAAAATGAAAAGGATGGGGCACGATGACGATCCCGCCTTGAAGTTTAATCTCTTTTATCACCTGAAATAGCTCTCGGCTTTTGATTTCTTCTTTTAAAAAAAGTCCCAAAATATCACCGACCACTTTCCCGTTTCTTTTTGTTTTTATTTCCTCTCCAAAGACTATTTTCAACCCCATCTTTTCTGCCAAATTTTTTGCCTCTGGCCAGGCTTTGACCGTATTGTGATCGGTGATGGCAATTCCATCCAACCCTTTTTTAAGGGCGGTTTTTAGTAATTTTTCCGGTGAAGAAAGGGCATCTTTTGAATAAAAACTGTGACAATGGAGGTCGATTTTCATAAATTTATCGATATTTTTCGGTCGTAAATTTGTAAATCAAAAATTTTTCTTTTTTTAAATCGATCCCGGCTTTTTGGCAAGCAATCAAAATTTGTTTTTCGATCGTCTCGACACCTTCCAAATCGGGAAGCAAAAGCCCAGTTTTTGGAACAAAATACCCATTAAATACGACATCGCCAGAGGAAGAAATTGGTGCGCTTTTGACAATTATCCCATATTTTTTAGGATCGAGTTCAGAAATGTTTTTCACAATTTCGGGTTCGCTCAAAATGTAAACAGTATAAGAAAGATAGGGGAGTTCTTCTTTTTGAATTGGCCCAAACCTCCAATCTTCCGTAGCAGCCGCGATGGCGTTATGAATTATCTCTTTTGCGATATTTTCCCAAATTGGCAAATAAGTTCCGATACAACCTCTAAGCTCCCCCTTTTTCTCGATAGTGACAAAAGTTCCTGTCCTTCTTTTTAAAAATTCCTCCGGCAAATCTTTAGGAGGCTCAATAATTCTTCCTTCTTTGATAAAAGTTTCGACCGCTCGCTTTGCCAAAGCAACTAACGGGTGCATATTTTTGATTATTTTTCTCCTACCCAAACATTAACAAACATTTCTTCTTTACTCAACCCGCCGTGGCCACCGATTAGGGTTGAAGGATGTTTTTCAAAAGGATAATTGAATCCAAGGTTTCCCTTTGCTATTACAATAACGTTACCGAAATTTTCAAAACATCTTTTATTAATTTTTTCTTGAAAAAATTCTAACTCTTCGATTTCATAAACCGATACTGGAATTTTCAATTTTTTTAATTTCCTTTCAATTTTTTCTTTTTTTCCTTTGTAAAAAGCCACCCGACTACCACCAACCGGATAACCATCGATCAGGGGTAGTTTATATCGCTTTGTTATTTTAGTTTGCCCATGATCAGAAAAAACAACTAGTCGAGATCTTTTAGCCATTTTTTCATATAAAATCTTTATGAAAAATTCTAAAAATTTCTTATCGATTTCAAAAGTTTTGCTTTTGAACTTCTCATGTAATATTTCATCTGGAGAAGGCCAATAAATAAAAATAAAATCCGCTTTGGCTAAAGGAAAAACCTGGGAAAGATATTTGATGTTTTTAACCTCCGCTTTTTTAGAAGTGGCTTGTGTAAAAAGAGATTCCCCAAACGGTGTGTAGTAAAAAGAAGAAAAACCTTTTTCCCATAAAATTTCAGAAAGGGATTTAAAAGGAAACACTTTTTCTTTTTTTAATTTTAAGGAATTTCCCTCAAGGTCCGTCCAGGGTGGGATAATGACCGGGCTTTTGAAACCACCAAACCGCATAAACCACTCTAAAAAGCCGTGATCTTTCGGCTCTAAAAGAGAGTGAAAAGAATAAAGGAAATTTGGAGTTGAAGAAGGAAAAACCGTTTGGTAAACGGATTTTTTCAAAAAAGGCAAAGAGAGATTTTCTAATCCCAGACCGTCGATTAAAAAAGCAACAAGTTTTTTCTCTTTTAACATTTCCGGAAATTTTCTGATTAGATCCAAAAGATATTCTTCTTTAGCCATTAATTTTTATTCTCAAAATTTAAATCGGTAAATCGAAAAATTTTTTTGCGTTTTCGTCAGTAATTTTATCTACCTTTTCTAATTCAACCTTTTTGATTTTTGCAATCTCTTCTGCCACAATTTTGACGCTCAAAGGCTCGTTTCTTTTTCCTTCCCCCAACCAGGGAGAATCGGTTTCGAGCATTATTTTTTCCAAGGATATATCTCTGACAATTTTTTTAATATTTTTACTTTTTAACAGAGCTGTGTTTACCGAAATCGACCAACCGTTTTTAATAATTCTTGACAAAAGTTCTTTGGCGGTGAAAAAGTGCATTAAAACTTTTTTTGCTTGGCATTTTTCCAAAATTTCAACCGTTTCAGCAAATGCCTTTCTGGCGTGGATTACCAAGGGCAAATTTAGATTTTTTGCCAAATCGATGAATTGTAAAAATAACTCTTTTTGTTTTTCTCTCCATTCAGGTTCTTCGATTATAAAATCTAAACCAGTTTCACCAATCCCAACGATTTTTTCTTTATTTTCCTCAATTTTTTTTAAAAATTCGTTTACTTTCAAATTTTCAATCTCTTTGATGTATTCTGGGTGGATCGAGACAGTGGCAAAAACAAAATTTTCATACCTTTTGACTATTTCCATCGTCAAATCAAAATCATTAAGATGACAACAACAAGTGATTACCGCTTTCAATTCTCTCTTGCATCTTTTAATTACTTCATCCCTATCTTTCTCATAATCTTTTTGTTCTAAATGACAATGAACGTCAATCATTATTTAAATGGTGGAAATTCTTGACCTTTTATAAATCTAACCTCATTCTTTTATGAAATTCAAAAAATCCATATTTTTTGTAGGCTTCGATCCCGATTTTATTTCTCGAATCGACCTCAACTTCGATGAATTTAACCTTTTTCTTTTTAAACCATTTTAGCAATTCTTCAAAAAATAATCCTCCGATTCCCCTTCTTCTGAATTTTTCCTCAACAAAAGCCTGAAATATCACGCCGATTTTTTTCGCTCGGCAATAAGAATGGGCTTTTTCTATTTTCCCGATAAAAAACCCAACAATTTTATTTCCAACTTTGGCTACCAAAATTTTCCGGTTCTTTTCTCTCTTTGAAAAATATTCAACCAAACGTTTTTTCTCGATTGCTTTTCTTTCTTTTCCCGCTTTGTAATAATTTTTCTCAATCTTTCGATGATAATCGGAAAGTTTCGTTTGCAACCTCAAAATGGAATCTATGTCTTCTTTCTTTGCTTCTTTAATTTCTATTTTCATAAAATTAAAAACTTTTGATGAAATATTTCAAAATAATTTTTTTGGCAACATCGTTTACCAGAATGAAGACAATAAAATCCAAAACAAAGAGGGAAAAAAGAATTTGGAAAGAAAGAGGAGAGAAATTAAACCACGACCTTAGCGGCGCAAAACAGAGAAAGGAAAAGAGAAAGAAAAGGGAGAGAAGGATGGTTAAATGAATAAGTTTGGAAGGTTGAGATTTAAAAAACCAATCGTCGGTCCTGATAGAATAAAAAACAGAAATACCGGTCAAAGTTGTGGTTAGGAAAACGATCGTTCTTAAAAATTCTGGTGGATGATTTTTAAAAATTGAAAAAGAAATCCAAATAAAAACTGCCGCCACCACTCCTAGGCCGACCAAGAGAGAAAAAAGCTCTTTGGTTTTGTATCTGGCCGGCTTTTTTATTTCAGACGGTAAAACGTTATCGGTCGGTAAGGCAAAAAGAGGGAAATCAGTTAAAAAATCGGTCAATAAAATTTGCAAAGGGGTCAAGGGTAAAAACGGTAAAAAGAAAGAGAGAAAACCGATGGCAAAGAAATTACCAAAATTATCTGACATGGTGTGGCGCAAAAATTTAATCAAGTTGAGAAAAGCTTGCCTTCCCAGAGCGATTCCTTCAAGGATTACTTTTAGGTCCTTTTCGAGCAAAATTACGTCGGCAACGTCTTTGGCTGCATCTTGGGCAGTATCGACAACGATTCCCACGTCGGCCAATTTGATCGTCGGAAGGTCGTTGATCCCTTCCCCTAAATATCCAACCCGGTGGTGTTTTTGGAGGGCTTTGACAATTTTGTATTTTGTTTCTGGGGAAAGTCGGGCAAAAAGGTTATAATTTTCTACTACTCTTTCGAATTCTTCTTCGGAAAAACTTAACAATTCTTTCTCGGTGAAGACTTTTTCTTTTTCCTCAATCAACCCTATTTCCAAAGCCACCTTTCTGGCCACTTCTGGGTGATCGCCGGTCAAAACTTTTACATCCACCCCCAGTTTTTCTGCCAAAATCAAAGCTTCTTTGGCGCTGGGCTTTAAGGCATCTCGAAAAATCCCCAAACCCAAAAATTCCATTCCCTCTATTTTTTTCTCTTTGGTGATAAACTCTTCTTTCTCAATCTCTTTTTTTGCCAAGGCATAAGTTCTAAAACCTTCTTTTGAATATTCTTCGACTTTTTCTAACCATTCTTCTTCTTTTTGACAATATTCGAAAATAAACTCCGGCGCTCCGCCAACTACCAAAATTTTCTTTCCCTCTATTTCTAAAATGCCTTGCGAGATTCTTAAAGAAGGGTCAAAAAGTTTGCGATTTACGAGTTTTATTTTTTTTAAACCGTCTTTTGTTTTTTTGTCCAATTCTTTGACAATCGCTCTTCCAAAATCGGAAAGGTATTTTTGGGAAATCCCAAAAGTCAAAGAGGTGGCAAATTTTAAAAACTCGTTTTCGTCTTTCGCCAAAATTTTTTCCAATTTTAATTCGTTGGTGGTAATCGTTCCTGTTTTATCTGTACACAAAACATCGATCACGCCTAAATCTTCGATGGCGCTGATCCTTTTCACAATCGTTTTCCTTTTGGCAAACCTTTTACTATAAACCGTAAGGGTAAAGACGGCAATCGGTGGGAAAAGTTCAGGGACGATTGAAATTCCTAAAATCAAAGCAAAGGCTAAAATTTCTTTTTTTTCGATTTCTTTGGTGAAGAAATGAAAAAGAAAAAGCCCCAAAACGAAAATTAAAACCAAAATTAAAAGATGCGAAGTAAATTTTTCTAATTCTTTCTGGTAAGCGCTTTTTTTCGAAGTTTCTGAGGTTAATTCTCCGATTTTTCCAAACCTCATTTCTTTTCCCGTTTTCGTTATCAAAATTTCTGCCTCTCCTTCTAAAACTTCTGTTCCGCCAAAAATTTCGTCTCCCATCTTTTTTTCCACTGGTTTTGATTCGCCGGTTAAAACTTGTTCGTTTACTAAAAAATTCAAACAGTTTATAATTTCACCGTCAGCCGGAATTCTTTCGCCTTTACTCAAGTAAATCAAATCACCGGGTACTAAAAATTCAGCGTCGATTATCTTTTTCTTTCCGCTCCTCAAAACCAAAACTTTTTTGCGCAAAAATTTTCTGAGGTTCTTTGAAAGATGATGAAAATTTAGTTCGGAAATCAAACTAACAAAAATGGAAATGAATAAAAAAAGCAAAATTAAAAAAGACTCGATTTTTTTCCCTCCACCGAAAAAGGAAATTAAGAAAACAAAAAAGAGCAAAATGTTAAAGAGATTAAAAACCTCTTCTCTCAAAAATCTTAGCCAATCGAAACTGATTTCTTTCCAAAAAACGTTTGGACCGTATTTTTTTAACCTTTCTTTTGCCTCCTCTTCTTCAAGTCCAAAAATTTCTTTTCTCATTTTCGTTGTGAGAACTGGAAGTAAAAATTTCTTTGATCCTTTTTGCTTCTTTTTCCACTATCTCGGTTTCGTACTCCCCGGCATGGGCAGGCGCTCCTTCATAAATCGGTCTTTTTTGGTCCAAGTGCAATTTAAAAACTAAATTTTCTCCCTCCTTTTTAACAAAAAGATGAAACCTTGGATAACCTTTAGCCGGCCGAACAAAACTTAATTCTCCTCTTTCTTCATCCTTTTTTTGAAAAAAATAACCCAACCTTCTCATCAAAGTATAAATATTTTCTTCAAAAGGTCCTTTTATTTCAAATTTCATAATCGTCTTTCAATTCAATTTTACGATAAATCTAAAAAACCCGCAACAGAAATTTTCGCCTCTTGACAAATCTTTATGATTTTTACTATAATAGGATTAGAACATTAAAAATTTATTGCTTCCGTGGGTAGCGCCTTGGGTATCAAGGAATTGGTATTCAGGGTGCTACCCATGGGTAGCAAAATAAAAAAATTTAAAAAGAAAGGAGGTGAGAAAATGGCAACTAATGAAAGGAAAGAAAAATATGTAACCCTTCGCTTGCGAAAGATCGATTCCGCTGCAAAGAGGTTGATAGAAGGTGAACCGATCACATACGACACGCTAGAAAAAGCAGTAGGCGCTCTCGATGATTTAGGAATATGCATGAACTGGGGGATGGTGACGAAAATAAAAGATTCATTTAGTATGCTAGTTTACGAAGGATGGGTTTATAGACATACCTATGAACGCCGGGTTTTCTTGCCATTCAACGAAGACGATCCTGAATTCGGGTATCATTTTGAAAGGTTACTGAAGAAGACATTCGAACCATTTATTCTTCGCGACGACGACATTCATCGTTCTTTAATCAATATCATTCCCGGGAAAGCCTTAGCTGATAAGGAGTGCTTTTTCGTGACTCTGCTACTAATTTTTCCAGAAGAAGAGACAGCAGAGAGAATACAAAAGGTTTTGAGAGAAATAGCAGACAGTCACGATGATGTTTCGGGCAGAATTTTTTGGTTAGATTAAAGTTATATCTGCGAGCGATTCCTGCGGATGAATTCCGTTCCGCAGGTTTTTTTATTTTTGTAAAAGTTTTCCATATTGAAATTATTTTGATTTTGAGGAAAATTGGAAACATCAAATTCTCTTAATTTCCAAATCTTTTGCGTCTTTTATTTTTTTTGAGAAATCAGCGATGGCGATTATTCTTTCTTTTGAATATGCAGAAGAAGTAAAAATCGTTAAACAGCGACCTTCGTACATCAATCGAGGGGCGTTGGGGTCGTGAGAGCGAATTAAAATTTCCTTTTGAAATCTTTTCATCATCTTCAAAAAATAATCTCTGCCAAACTGAGGTCTACCAGAAAAATGGTCGACCCCTAAATTTTCGCCATTTTCTTCTACGAAATCGCCCCAGCAAATCCGGAACCAGTTTTCGTCGCCGATTTTAATTTTCTCAAAATCTTCCAACCTTTCGATTTCTGGCAGAGCGCCGTGAAGGGCGATGATATTTTTTGTCACAACCGCCAAAGGAAAACTTTCAACAATCGAAAAATATTTTTCACAATTTTTTTTATCTAAACTTTCCCAAAACTCAGCCGGAGAAAATTTTAAAATTCGATAGCCTTCGTGATTTCCCTGTAATAAAAAAATTTGGTTTGGAAATTGTTCCTTTTTTTCTAATAAAAAATCCAGGTTTTCCCTTGAAAAATGGCCTCTATCGACGTAATCTCCAAGAAAAACGATTTTATTTCCCGGCTTTAAATAATCTTTAATCACTTTTTGCGAAGCTTCCAAATCTCCGTGGGTGTCCCCAACGAAAACAACCATTTTTGCGTTTTTAATTTCGACCAATTTTTGTTTCATCAGAGAATCGGTAAATATTCTTTTATTTCATAGGGACTGACTTCTTTTTCAAATTTTTTGCCAACCGCCTTTTTGTATCTTTGCCATTCGATTTCTTTGTTTTGGATCATTTTTTGAAAAATGTGATCGCCAAGGGTTGCCCTTACCAATTGACTTTTTTTGAATAATTCCAGAGCCTCTTTTAAATTTTTTGAGAGCGTTTTGATTTTCTTTCTTTCCATTTCTTCTTTTGTCATTTCGTAAATGTCTTTTTCTTCAGGGGGAGGAAATTTTAAATCTTCAATTATTCCCTGAACACCGGCAGATTGGATGATCGCCAAGGCTAAATAAACGTTACAAGCCGGGTCTGGCGAACGAAGTTCGATTCTGGTTGTGTTCTCTTTCCCTTCTCGGTATTCGGGAATTCTGATGTAGGCGGAACGGTTTTTTCTTCCCCATGCCAAATAAACCGGCGCTTCGTAACCCGGAATCAACCTTTTGTAAGAATTTACCCATTGGTTTAAAACCAACTGAATTTCTGGGCCATATTTAATCAAGCCGGTTAGATATTTTTTAGCCAAATCAGAAAGAAAATCGCCTTTTTTTGAAAAAAATAAATTTCTTCCCTTTTGCCACAAAGAGAGATGGACGTGCATTCCTGAACCATTAATGGTTGTAATCGGTTTTGGCATAAAAGAGGCAAAAAGGCCAGCTTTCCGGGCGATCCTTTTCAAAACGTACTTTGTCAAAATTACCGAATCAGCAATATTTAAGGCATCTTCAAACTTAATGTCGATTTCATGTTGACTTGGGGCAACTTCGTGATGGTCGTGCTCGATTTCGATCCCCATTTCTTTCAAGTAAATCTGAGCCAATTTTCTGATCTCTCCCCATCTTCCGCCGTGAAAATAACCGCCGTAATCCAACAATTTCGGTTCTTTTTCGTTTTCAAAAAGAAAAAACTCAAGCTCAACCCCGGCAAAAAGCCGGCCAAATTTTTTTGTTTTTTCTAAGGTTTTTTTCAATAAATATCTCGAATCTCCCTCAAAATGCTCGCCTTTTGAAGTAAAAATGTCGCCAAAGCAAACCGCCTCTTTCCAAACAACTCCTTCCAATTCATAATCCCAGGGCAAAACCCGAAAGGTTTTTGGTTCAGGAACGATGTTTAAATCTGACTCTTCGATCCTGGCAAAACCTTCAACCGAGCTTCCGTCAAACCCCTTTCCGTTTTCAAACGCCTCTCTCATTTTGTCTGCCGGAATACAAAAACTCATTTCCCTTCCCAAAACATCAGGAAAAATTATCCTAACAAACCTGACGAGTTTATTTTCCTTCAGATAATCCAAAACTTCTTTTTCGCTTTTGAAACTAAAATTTTCCATTATTTTTGAGCCTGCTTTCCAGGCTAAACTTACTATTTATAAATGCTGTGATCGCCAACATCAATAAAAAATACTTTTCCTTCTTTCAAAAATCGGAAAAGTATTCTATCAGAATAACTAATCGAAAATACCCAATAATTTTTTAACCTTCCTTTTAATTTGTGAGTTTTCAGCCTTTTATCAAACGGATTTTGCTTGAAAATTTTAATTCTTTCCTTTAACTTTAATCGTTCTTTTTCCGTCAATTTCGCCTTATAGTCGTTGAATTTTTTTTCGAAATAGGAATCGAAGACAATCTTCCTAACCGTAGGCGTCATAAATTAAATATTTTTAATGAATTTATCGATATTTACTTCTTTAATCTTTTTTTGTTTTAGATTCTTTTCCGCTTCTAAAATTCTCAATAATAAAGCCTGCCTTTTCAATTGTTTATAGGCTTCTCTTAAAAGTTCATATTCTAGCCGAGGAATTTTTACTATTTGGTCAGAAATAGTTTGTTTTGCCATATATTTCATTTTATTATCGATGAAAAAAAAGTCAACCATGACACCAAAAAATTTTGTAGTTTGTTTTTAAACTTATTTTATAATCAAATTTAAACTTTGACCACATTTTGGGCATTTGCCTTCTTTGTCGTGGCGATGGATTATGTAATTTACTCTGTTTATTGCCAAAACTCCGCATTTTGGGCAATAAGTATTTTCTGCTTGGTGGCCGGGAATGTTGCCAATGTAAACGTATTTTAGACCAACTTTTTTTCCGATCTCGATTGCTTTTTCTAAAGTTTTAAGAGGAGTGTCTGGAATGTGTTGCAACTTCCAAGATATAGCTCCACAAAATTGAGAGATGTGCCAGGGAGTTTCTGGACCCAAATTTTCATAAATCCATTTAGCGATCGCTTTAAACATCTCTTTTGAGTCTGATAAAGTTGGAATGACCAAGGTTGTGATTTCTACCCAAACCCCGGATTTTTTCATCAGTTTTGCCGTATCTAAAATTGGTTTTAACCTTGCTCCGCAAACTTTTTGATAAAAATTTTCAGAAAATCCTTTGATGTCGATATTGATCGCGTCCAAATAGGGAATAACCAATTTTGCCGATTCCTCTGACATAAAACCGTTCGAAACAAAATTGTTTTTCAACCCCGCCTTTTTTGCCAATTTCATTGTGTCTAAGGCATATTCCAAGAATATTGTTGGTTCTACATAAGTGTAAGAGATGCTTTCAACTTTATTTTCAATTGCCATTTCAACAATCCTTTCAGGAGGAACGAACTCTCCTGGAATTTCTTTTGCTCCTTTAAAAGCCTGAGAAATTTCCCAATTTTGACAATTTAAACAAGAAAAATTACATCCAACCGTGGCGATTGATAAAGATTGGCTTCCTGGCAAAAAATGATAAAATGGTTTTTTTTCAATTGGGTCAATGTTTATGGCGATTGCTTTTCCATAATTTAGAGCATAAAGCTTTCCATCGATATTTTCTCTCACTCCGCACTTTCCTCTTTCTCCCGGAGCCAAAACGCAAAAATGCGCACAGGTTCGACACTGGACTTTTTTATCCTTTAACTTTTTATAAAGATAGGCCTCCTTCATTCTTTAAATTATAAACCAAAACCTTAAAAATTCAATCGAACTTCACAATTCTTACTAAAAGTTTGGGGCTTAAGAGGTATTTTAATAGAATTTGCCAAACGTGTTCCCCAACCGTTAAACTATTGCAACGCTCTTGACAAGATTTTATAGATTTGATATAAAAAAATATGCTCTTTCAAAGCTTGAATTTCAGGGAGGAGGAAGAACAACCCTCTTTTTCCTGAAAAACTAAGAAGGAGGTATTATTATGATTAAATGGTTAAAGGAGGTGTTCTGCATGAAAAAATGGTTTATGGTCGAAAAACTCGACCGCCGAGAGGCGCTTTTAGCGGCGAAAGTGCCTTTTGCCGAAGTGGAAGTGACAAAGCCGTACCCCACCAAGGGAATCGCTTTTCCGGCAACGGAAAAAGAACGAGTGTTTCAAATATTGGGAATAGACGAAGCTGAAATAATCAAAGAGGAAGAAACGGATATGGCTGGAGTTGTATTACTCCGCACCAAGTTTCGGGTAATAGTCGAATCTTGGGATGGGAGAAATCAAGCGGGTTTCGTCTCTGTGGCTAACGAATTAGCGCAGAAGTTAAAAAAAGATGTGGTAATTGGCGTTCCCCACGCTAGGCCAACCCCTCCCAGAAGAGGAGATCAGTTCTTCATCTGGGTGTGGAGTTCTCCTAAGGGGGAAACAACCGTCAAGGTTCCGGAGAAAATCTGGGAGATTCCGGTTGATTGTCGAGATAGCGCCTTCCCATCTTCCGGAGAGGGAATTGCTATCGTCGATGAAGCCACCGGGTACGAGGTGGCTGAGCTGATCAGTAATAATCTCTACATTCATCACGATGTAGTACACGGAGGAACTCCCAGAGAGCTTGAGATTTTTCGTCGCGTTCTTGATGAAGCCTTCGTAGAGTTAACGTTTGATCCTGCCGAAAAGGCGGAAAGGAGAAAAAAAATGGAAGAGATGGAATTCAGTCGGAACCAAGAGAGGTATATCGATGAATGCGTTAAATGGTTGCAGAAAAAAATAGCAGAAACTGAGGAGAATCTTCAGAAAGCAGAGGAACGCGTTGAGAAAATCACGAGGGAGTTAGTCGAAGCCGTCAGGGAAAGGGAAGATTTGGCTCGACAAAAAGAAGCACTTCAAAATGGTGTTCCCAAAGAAAAAGAAAGGTTTGGTAGAGAGTTTGAAAAAATAGCTAAGCTTCCGGATGTTGAGAAGGTTCGTGTTCTGGATGGAGTTCTTAGGGTGTTTACGGGGATGATAAACATAAATTACCGAGGTGAAGAATACGAAATAGGAAGGTTTAGAATCGATATCGGTTTCGATGGAGAGGTAAGATGCTATAACTTAAGCAGAAGAATAGACGGAGAATTCGATCACCCTCATATAAAGAATGGATACTGCTGTTTTGGAAATATCGGACCTGCAGTGGCTAAACTCATTGGCCAGTACAAATTCTTAGATTTGGTTGTATTGCTAATTGAGTTCCTGAAAACAGCAAATCCCAAAGGATGGCATCGGGAAGCGCGTATTGAAAATTGGCCAAAAGCTAGCCAAAAAACGAGAAGGAGGTGAAAGAATTGAAGGTCTCGAGTGTGCCAAGGGTATTTATCACTCCCCAGGCAAAGCAGCGACTCGACCTGTACATCCAGCTCTGTCCGGATGAAATTTCAGGACTAGGTCGAGTCGAAAGGTTGGGCGAGGATTTCCTCATCACCGAGGTTTTCCTCTTCAAACAGAGAGCTACCGGGGCTTCAACCGAATTAAGCGAAAAGGATATAGCCGAATGGCTTACCGATCTGGTTCGTCAAGGAAAAGATCCCAGCAAAATCAAGCTTTGGTGGCACTCCCACGCTTCGATGGGAGCTTACTGGTCAAGCACAGATGAGAAGACAATTTCTTCTTGTTTCGCCACTGATTGGATGATCAGTCTGGTGGGGAATAAGAGAGGCGAATACTGCGTTCGTCTCGATATCTACAAACCCATCAGATTGACCCTCGATGGACTTCCCCTTGAAGTTTACTGGCCCGAAGATAAAGAGTTGAAAGCCGAAGTGGAAAAGGAAATCAGGGAAAAAGTAAAAAGAGGGTTTACCCTGTTTAGGTCATTCTACGACTACGGCTATCCCTATCCCTACGAAGTTCGTCGTCGGGGATACGGTGAACCGTTTTCTTCGCCATTGCCCGAGGAAAAACCGGATGTTAAAAAGGAAGAAGATGAGAAAAAGAAAGAGAAACAAGAAGAAAAGGAAGGGTGAGGCCTGTGCTTGATTTCTGGAGGCAGTTAGACATTCTCTCTCCTGAAGATCTTAAAGATCTTCGAGTCACTGTCATCGGTTGTGGGGGAATTGGTAGCCCTACCGTCCTAGCGCTGGCCAAAATGGGGGTACCGAATCTCATCGTCTACGATGACGATTCAATTGAACCCCACAACTTACCGAATCAGTTTTATAGAATTACTGATCTCGGTAAGAAAAAAGTAGAAGCGTTAGGAGAAATCGTTGAAGAATATGCCGGGCTCAAGATTGAAAAAAGGCCAGAACGCTTCAAGGGCCAACATCCGCTCTCAGGCGTCGTGATCAGCGGGGTTGATACGATGGGGAGTCGGAAGGAGATCTGGAAACATATTAAATACAAGCCCGGCATTCCCTTGTACATCGACGCTCGGATGGGCGGAGAAGTGGCTCGAATCTACAGTATCAATCCCTGCGACCCCGATGATATTGAGTTTTACGAGAGTATGCTCTACGACGATGCCGAAGCGACAGAGCTTCGGTGTACAGCTCGGGCAATCATCTACAACGTTTTTATCATCGCTGGTTTGATAGCAAACCAAGTGAAAAAATTTGCCCGGGCTGAGAAAGTGGTTCGCGAGATCATCTTTGATCTCAAAACCTTAACTTTCACAGTAGATAAAGAAAGGAGGTGAGAACGAATGGAAAGGAAGACCGTCACGCAAACAACGAACCCCTTGGAAACACTGCAAAAACTCACCAAGGTGAAGATTGCCCGCCTTGGTGAGGAAGTGGTTGAGCGGGTGTTTCCGGTGGGAACCACGGTAAAGGATGCGCTTGAAGCCGCGGGTATCACTCCCCGGAAAGACGAGGAGATAAGGCTCGACGGCAAACCCGCTGACCTCAACGCGCCGATACAAGAAGACGAGGTCATCGTTACACTTGTGCCGAGAATCGAAGGCGGTAAATAAGCGAAAACAAAACAAGGTTCTTTGGAGAAGCCCGGGTGGTAATCCCCCCGGGCTTTTTTACTAATGGCCTTGACAATACTTTTAAAATTTGATAATTTTAAGTTATCGGAATCTGTTAATTAGTTCTTTGAAACTAAAAAGAAAGGAGGTGATAAAATATGGAAGAAGTTGAAGAATTTGATGAGAAAGAAATATATTCGGACCAGTATGAGACAACTAGGAAAGTTCTCGTCGAAGGAGTGAAGAAAGTCAGAAGCGGGCTTCTGGACATAGCTAGTGCAGTAAACGGAATTCACTGTTTTCCCGTTGAAGAAACGATCGACCTGAGCTGCCTGGAAGATATCGATTTGCTAATTTTAGCAATCGGGATAAAAGGGTTATTCATCTTGCACACAGCAGCGAAGAAAGTTGGAGTTTTTGATGAACTTTCTCCCGCCGAACAAAAGAAAATATTGAAAGAATCAATCGAAGAGATTCTAGAAGCTCCCTCTCTTTTAAACCAAAGTCGTTAAGCACGAGCAGTGAAAAACTGCCTGCCAGTTGGAGGCGCGCCGGTCTTCCCGAAGCAGAAGAAATGCTTCGTGAGGCGCTGGCTGAAATAACAGAAGAATAGTTTTCCTTGGCGCGAAATCTTTATGGGGGGTTGCCAAAAAGGTTACTGGTCACCCCCTCTTTTTATTTGTCGAAAATTAAGACCTGAAAAAATGTTTGTTTATTTTTAATAAAAAAATTTGAAAAATATGCTAAAATAGATTTATGCCTCGGAGAATTTTTATTGCTATAAATTTGCCAGAGAACCTGAAAAAGGAATTGATTTCTTTTAAGGAAAAATTTTGGGAATTGCCGGCAAGATGGGTAAAGCCAGAAAATTTACATATCACTTTGGCGTTTTTGGGGTATATAAAAGATGATGATTTGCCAAAGATTATCGAAATTACCAAAAGCGTGGCGAAAAATCATTCACCATTTTCGATAAACCTAACAAAAGTTTGTTATGGCCCCCCAAAAATAAAACCGCCGAGGATGGTTTGGGCGATTGGAGAAAAAAACGAAAGTTTGTGGAAATTGCAAGAAAATTTAAAAAATGCCCTAATGGAAATAAAAATTCCTCAATTAGAAGAAGAGGGGAGAGGGTTTGTTCCTCACATTACTTTAGCAAGAATTAGAAAATGGGAATTCAAAAAAATGGAACCTGAAGAAAGACCAGAAATTGATGAAAACCTGAATTTTTCTTTTGAGGTAAAATCAATCGAAATAATGGAGAGCCAATTAAAAAGAGGAGGGGCAGAGTATACCGTATTAGAAAGCTGTCCGCTTTCTAAAAATTTTTAAATTCAAATTTTTAATTTCTAAACTTTAATGAAATACGATTTAGAGGAAAGAGTGGCAAAATTTGGAGAAGCAATTATTGATTTTGCTAAAAGTTTGCAACCGAACATAATAAATAAACCTTTAATTTCTCAATTAATAAAATCTGCTACTAGCATCGGGGCAAATTATATGGAAGCGAATCAAGCAAGTTCTAAAAGAGATTTTAGAAATAAAATCCAAATTTGCAGAAAGGAAACGAATGAAACAAAACATTGGCTAAGGATGATTTTGAGAGCCAATCCGGAAAAGCGAAAAGAATATGAAAAATTATGGAAGGAAGCACATGAATTAGTTTTGATATTTTCAAAAATTTCTTCAAAATGCAAGTGAAAATTTTTAAACAGCTAAATTTTTAATTTTTAAACTTAGAATGAATGATAAAAAAATTGTTCCGGTTTGTTTAAAAATTAAAAATTTAAAATTAAAAATTATGAAATTACATTTCATTGGTATTGGGGGAATTGGGGTTTCGGCTTTGGCAAGGTATTATTTGGCTCAAGGGCACGAAGTTTCAGGTTCTGATTTAGTTTCTTCTGAAATCACGGAAGCCCTCCAAAAATTGGGGGCAAAAATTTTTATTGGAAAACACAGAGCAAAAAATTTACCAAAAGATGCAAATTTAGTTGTTTATAGCCCAGCCGTTCAAGAAGACAATCCTGAATTGAAAAAGGCAAGAAAACTTAAAATTAAATGTCAAAGTTATCCTCAGGCCCTGGGCGAGCTAACAAAAAAACTCTTTACGATTGCTGTTTGTGGTTCTCACGGAAAATCGACGGTAGCCGCAATGCTCGGTCTGGTTTTAACCGAAGCGAAATTTGACCCAACGGTAATTTTAGGAACAAAACTAAAAGAATTTGGTGATTCAAACTGTCGAGTGGGAAAATCAAATTATTTAGTTATCGAGGCAGACGAATACAAAGAGTCTTTTTTGAATTACTGGCCCAAAATTATCGTTTTGTTAAACATCGAATACGACCATCCAGATTATTTTAAAAATTTAAGCCGTTACGTTTTGGCTTACAAAAAATTTGTTTCCCACTTACCAAAAGATGGAATTTTGATCGCAAACAAAGATGACAAAAATATCCCAAATCTCAAAAGTCAAATCGCAAAACTAAAAATTAAAATTCAAAACTACTCATTAAAAGAAAAAGAAAGTGAAAAATTAAAAAAAATTTTAAAAATTCCAGGAGAATTCAACATTTCCAACGCTTTAGCTGTTTTAAAAGTTGCCAGAATTTTGAAAATTCCAGATAAAATTGCATTTAAAGTTCTTTCCCAATTCAAAGGTACTTGGCGCCGTTTCGATGAACGAAGTTTAAAAATTAAAAGTTTAAAATTAAAAATTATCAACGATTATGGCCATCATCCAACTCAAGTTAAGGTTACTTTAGATGCGGTCAGGAAAAAATACAAGAAGAAAAAAATTTGGTGTATATTTCAACCCCATCAATACCAAAGGACTTATTATCTTTTTGAGGATTTTGTAAAAGTTTTTAAAAACCATCCGGTCGACAAAGTGATAATCACTGACATTTACACCGTTTCTGGGAGAGAAAGTAAAAAAATAATGGAAAAGGTAAATTCCCAAAAATTGGTGGAGGCGGTAGATAGAGAAAATGTGATTTATCTTCCGAAAGAAAAAATTCTCCCCTATTTAAAGAAAAATTTAAGGGGCGGGGAAGTGGTAATAATTATGGGAGCTGGCGATATTTATAACTTAAACGAAAAAATCAAAAATAAAAAAGATTGACAAAATTTTTTTATCGATATATGATTTAGTATTAAAAAACAAAAAGGAGGTGATAAATAATGAAAAGATGGGAAGTGGCAGTAAAAGTAGGAGAAGTTTATACCGGTAAACTAAAGATCGTCGATGCGCAGGTTGCTCTGGAAATAGCGGTTAATTTAGGAGCCCCTCGCGAAGTGATCGATTTTTTCGTGAAAAAATTTATCGAGAAAGGGCTGCTCAGTACTGCTCTTTGGGCAGCCAAATTGGGTGCTTCTCCGGAAGTGTTGGAAGAGTTAACAGAAGCTTGCATTTTAGATGGATGGGTCGTGGGCTCTCAAGAAGCAGCGAGATTGAGAGGAAGAGCTTTGAGTACCGAAGAAACGGAAAGATTGCTGAGATGCGCCATTTTCCAATGTTCCTTAAACGATGTTGAAGAGGCACTTCGATTGTTGAAAAGAAGACTTGCTCCCCAAGAATTGACGGAATTGGTGAAAATTTGGTGGGATGCAGGTTGGATTTATGGTTGTTGGATAGCGATGAAAAAATTTGGCGCTCCCTTAGAACTCGTCGAATCATTCCTTGAAGGTTGTATCCAAGAAGGGTATGTCGAATTGGTAGAAGAAATTACAAGAGTAATGGGCAAAGAACTGACCAGAGAAGAGATCGAACGACTGATTTCTAACTGCTTAAGAAAAGGAGAATTAAAAAGCGCCCAAAAAGCAGCTAAATTAATACCCAGGGAACTAACCCTGGATGAGCTCAAGTACTTGAATAACGTTTTAAACGGGCAGTGAAGCAAACTTTACCGCCCTTTTTTAATCTTTGTCTCGACAATTGACAAAATAAAAACAATGAGAGTACTACGGAGCTTGGGCCTTGGCTCAACCTAAGGAAGAACAGCTTCCCCGAATGTTTGATGAAAGAATTGTAAAATGTGTTCTCAGTGGGATTTCTGGAGAAGAATTAAAAGAAAAATTAAAAAATTGGGGTTACGATCTTTCCAGAATTCCAGATAATGTTTTCAATGAGCTTGAGGTATTTTTTGTCAAAAATTGTCTTGCTATTTTATTTTTTGAGGTTTTTTGTTATAATTCAAATCTTGGATGTTTTATTTTAAGTTTAAACACCAAAATGATAAGCTTAAGTCCAGAAACAATTTTTAAATTCGATGATTTCAAAATAACCAACACCTACTTGGCTTCGCTTTTTTCTTTGATTTTAATTTTTTCTTTTGCTTTGATCTTGAGATCAAAAATAAAAGAAATCCCAGGTAAAGCTCAAAACTTTTTAGAAATAATTTTCGATGGTTTCTACAATTTTTGGTCAAACATTACTGAAAGCAAAAGTCTGAAGTTGTTTACTTTTTGTTTTACTTTTTTTATTTATGTTTTAATATCTAATTGGCTGGGCATTCTTCCGGGTTTTGGGAGTATCTACATAAAACACGGAGAGGAAAAAATTCACCTTTTAAGATCGACTTATTCTGATTTAAATATGACTTTAGGCCTGGCTTTGCTTTCTGTTCTCGGAAGTAACATTACTGGGTTTGTTCAAACCAAGACTAAATATCTTAAAAGATTTTTATCTTTTATGGGCCCCTTAGAAATAATTTCAGAATTATCAAAAATTTTATCATTCAGTTTGAGGCTTTTTGGAAATATTTTAGCCGGAGAGGTTTTGCTTCTTTCTGTAAGTAGTTTGATTCCTTTTTTGATCCCAATTCCTTTTTTGGGGTTAGAAATTTTTGTTGGTTTTATCCAAGCCTTGATATTTTTTACTTTAACCGCTATATTTTTAAAGGTCGCGATCAGTGAGCATTAAAAATTTTTAATCAAAATGACGCCAGAAATATTCAAAATAATCATTCCTGGAATAACCATAACTTTTGGGGTAGCTTTGCCGGCCTTTGCTATAGGAAAAATTGGTTCAGAAGGAGTGAAAGCTATTGGTCGAAATCCTGAAGCCAGTTCCAAAATCCAAACGGCAATGATATTATCTCTTGCCTTTGCCGAAGCTATTGCTATTTACGTCTTGGTAATAGCTTTAATTCTTAAGTTCACTTAATTAAATGGAGGAACTCCTAAAATCTTTTGGCATTGATTATAAGCTTTTGTTAGCTCAGATTTTTAATTTCTTTTTAATTTTTTTTGTGTTGTACAAATTTTTATTTAAACCGATAAGTAAAATCATCGAAGAAAGGGAAAGAAAGATAGCCGAAGGGTTAAAGAACAGAGAAGAAGCGGAAAAATTGATGGAAAGAATTAAAAAAATGAGAAAAGATATATTGAAACGAACTTATGAAGAAAGAAAGGAAATATTAGCGCAAACCGAGGAAACGAAAAAAAGAAAAATAGAAGAAATTTTAAAAGAGGTTGTAGAAATCCGAGAGAAAATGTTGGCAGACATAGAAAAAGAAAGGAAAATTTTGAGAGAGAAATTCTATTCCGAGCTCGAAAGCCAGGCGCCTAAATTCTTATTGTCTTTATCTAAAAAAATTTTTGGTAAAGAAGAATTCAACGAGGAATTTATTAAAAGAATGTTTTTAAAAAATGACGGAAGCTAAAATAACAGCTGAAGTAATGGTTAGGTTTTTGAAAAAAGGGAAGCATAATTTGATAGAAAAAATTGTCGAAAATCTCAAAAACGAGGGAAGGGGTTTTTTGATTAAAGAAATTGTCGATTATCTAAGAATAAAAAAAGAAGAGATGACGAACAAAAAACCGGCTAAACTTTTTCTTGCTTTTGACCACGATTCAGAAAAAATCGAAAATTATGTTAAGGATAATTTTGGTTTGGAAGTTAAAGTAATAAAAAAAATTTTAGAGCCCGAACTTATTTTAGGAGGAAAATTACTCACGGAAAATTTTTTAATCGATTTTTCTTTAAAAAATTTGTTGGTTAAATTTTTAAAATGGAAGACTTAAATTTTTTAATCGAAAAATTGGAAAAGGAAATAGAAAAAATCGAGGCGAAACCAGAATTGGAAGAAACCGGTGAAGTGATAAAGGTTGGAGACGGTGTCGTTTTGATTTCCGGTCTTTATAATGCCTTTAATTCGGAAATTTTGTTTATCGAAGAAAAAAACGTTTCTCTGTTAACCCTCAATTTGGAAGAAGGGTTGGTTGGAGCGGCCGCTTTGAACGATTTTGACAAAATAAAAGCAGGCGATATTGTCAAACGGACGAAAAAAATCATTCAAGTGCCAGTTGGCGAAGGCTTAATCGGAAGAGTGATTGATCCTTTAGGGAGGGAATTGGACGGTTTAGGACCGGTTGAGGCCGAAAATTTTTATCCCTTAGAAAGAAGAGCTCCAAACGTTTTTGAAAGAAAACCAGTCAGTATCCCTCTCCATACCGGGATTAAAATAATCGATGCTTTGATACCTATTGGTCGGGGACAAAGAGAACTCATCTTGGGTGATCGGCAAACAGGAAAAACTTCGATCGTCCTCGACGTCATTTTGAACCAAAAAAATGACCCCCTGGAGACACCGATTTGTATTTATGTAGCCATCGGGCAAAAAATGTCAAAAATAAGGCGGTTATACGAAACCCTGAAAAGAGAGGGGGCGTTGGATTATACGATAATCGTCGCCACGACGCCCGAGGATTTACCGATTCTGCTTTATCTTGCTCCTTACGCCGGTTGTTCGATAGGCGAATATTTTAGAGACATAGGAAGAGACGCTCTCGTCATTTACGATGATTTGACCAAGCATGCTTGGGCCTGGAGAGAAGTATCTTTACTTTTGAAAAGACCGGCCGGAAGAGAAGCCTATCCGGGAGACGTTTTTTATATCCATTCTCGACTTTTGGAAAGAGCGGCAAACGTTAAAAACAGAGGAAGTTTAACCGCCTTACCAATTTGTGAAACTCAACTTGCCGACATCTCCTCTTATATTCCTACTAATTTAATCTCGATTACTGACGGTCAAATTTATTTAGAAACCGATTTGTTCAAGGCAAATTTCAGGCCGGCGATTAACATTGGGCTTTCTGTTTCCCGGGTGGGTTCGCAGGCCCAAACAAAAATGATGAAAAAAATAGCGGGAAAACTCAAATTAGACCTAGCCCAGTTTAGAGAGTTAGAAGAATTTACTAAACTTTCAGCCGAACTTCCTGCCGAAATCGCTCAAAAAATAAAAAGAGGAAGGGTGTTGACGGAAATACTTAAACAAGAAAATTTAAAACCGTTAACCTTCGAAAAAATAGCCGTTTTGATCTACTCAGCAAACAGCGGATTTTTCGACGAAGTTGAATTAAGTCGAATAAAAAATTTGGAATCAGAACTTTTAAATTATTTGGAAACAGAAAAAAAAGAAGTTTTAGAAGAAATTAAAGAAAAAAGGGATTTAGACGAAGAGCTGGAACATAAAATTAAAGAGGCTTTAACTAATTTTTTTCAAAGAGGTTAAATGAAAGCAAAAAATTTAATCAAATTGAGAAAAAGAATAAAATTTTTAAAAAATTTCCAAAAAACGACCAAAACGATAAGTTTGATTTCAGCTATTAAATTTCGAAGAATTTATATAAAAATTTCTCATATTTTAAGAAACGTTTTTTATTTATTGGGTATTTTCGAAGAAGTTTTAAAACGTCACAAAGTATTATCAAGGAAAATTTTACAAATAAAAGTTCCAAAAACCGGTAAAGACCTAATTATCGTTATCGCTTCTGACAAAGGGCTGGCCGGCGCTTTCGATTATTCGATTTTTAAAAGAGCAGAAGAATTACTGAAGGGAAATTTTTATTTAGGAACGATCGGTCTTAAAAGCGAGAAATACTTCAAAAGAAAATACGATTTACTTTTTAATTTTAGTAAATTTGAAAATGTTTTACCGGAAAACTTTGCCAAAGAACTTTTAAACACGATTCAGCTTTTAATCGAAAAAGAAAAAATAAAAGAAATCCAAATCATTAGACCGAATTTGACTTCAAGCGGGTTTTTGGTAGAAAATATAAAAGTTTTCCCCTTTACCCCAGAAAGTCTCAACGATTTGATTAGAAAGATTAAAATCAAAATGAAAGAATTTGAAAAACTAGAAAAAGAAGAGGTTAAATTTAGAGAATTTAAATACATCTTGGAACCTTCCCCCGAAATAATTTTAAAAACAATACTCAACCAAGTTTTTTATTTGATTTTTTATGCCTTGATTTTGGAGGCTCAAGCTAGTTTAGAATTTACCAGAACCATCACTATGAAAAAAGCGAGCGAAAATGCCGAAGAATTAAAAGAAAGAGACATTTTAAATTATAATAAACTGAGACAACAAAAAATTACTGAGGAATTAATCGACATAAGAAGATGAAAGGTAAAATCATCCAAATAATAGGGACAGTCGTCGACGTTGAATTTGAGGAAGAAAACCTTCCCGAAGTTTACGAAGTGCTAAAAGTCGTGGAAAACGGTATTTTGTTTGAAACTGAAAACATCCTTTCTTCAAAAAGGGTGAGATGTATTTCTTTTGAAAGTACAGACGGTCTTCGTCGAGGGATGGAAGTAGAGAGGACTTATAAAAAATTGACCGTGCCGGTAGGAAGGAGTGTTTTAGGAAGGGTAATAAACGTTTATGGAGAACCGATAGATAACAAGGGGCCGATTACTGGAGAAAGATGGGAAATAATTCGTTCAGCGCCTAAATTTAAAAAACAAAAACCAGAAATAGAAATTTTAGAAACCGGAATAAAGGTGATTGACCTTTTAACCCCGGTGATCAAAGGAGGAAAAGTAGGTCTTTTTGGTGGAGCAGGAGTAGGGAAAACTGTGCTTTTAATGGAACTTATTTATAACATCGCCTACAAATATCAAGGTTTCTCTATTTTCGCGGGTGTTGGAGAAAGAACAAGAGAAGGAAACGAACTTATTTTAGCGATGGAAGAAAGCGGAGTGATAAAAAATGTCTCCATGATTTTCGGACAGATGAATGAAGTTCCAGCGGCAAGGTTTAGAACGGCTTATGCTGGAGTAACCTTGGCTGAATATTTTAGAGATGTTGAAAAAATGGATGTGCTTTTGTTTATCGATAACATTTTTAGATTCGTTCAAGCCGGTTCTGAAGTTTCTGCCTTACTTGGAAGACCTCCTTCGGCAGTTGGTTACCAACCAACTTTAGCCACCGAAATGGGACTTCTTCAAGAAAGAATAACCTCTACCGAAGATGGTTCAGTTACTTCTTTTCAAGCGATTTACGTTCCAGCGGATGACATAACCGATCCCGCCCCAGCTACTGTTTTTTCTCATCTTGATTCAAGCATCGTTCTTTCACGTGAAATAGCCGAACAAGGTATCTATCCTGCCGTCGACCCTCTTCAATCTAATTCCGTGGCTTTAGACCCTAAAATCGTTGGCGAAAAGCATTATAAAGTGGCTACCGAGGTTCAAAGAATTCTCCAACGGTATCAAGAATTAAAAGATATCATCGCCATTTTGGGAATCGAAGAACTTCCAGAAGAAGATAAATTGACAGTTTACCGAGCAAGAAAAATTCAAAAATATTTATCACAACCATTTTTTGTGGCCGAAGCCTACACCGGAAAAAAAGGTAGATACGTTCCCCTTGAAGAAACAGTAAAAGAGTTTGAAAAATTAGTAAGCGGAGAGTATGATTCAGTTCCTGAATTGGAATTTTATATGAAGGGAACGTTAAAAGAAGATGAAAAAGTTTAAATTTGAATTAATCGGGATAGACGGAAATTTTCTTGAGGAAGAGATAGAGGTTTTAACATGCAAAACGGATGCAGGAGAAATATCGATTTTAGCCAACCATCATCCTTTACTCACGGTTGTTAAAAAAGGCGAAATAAAAACAAGGATCGGTAACGAATCGAAATCTTATTTTTTGCCTTTCGATTCAATTTTAGAAGTCAAAGAGAACAAAGCAAGAATTCTCGTGATGTTTCCGGTCTAAAAATAAAAAATTATAACGATTTGACATATTTAATAATTTGCTGTAATCTCAGGTATAGAATTAGTTCCTTAATAAATCAAAAAAAGGAGGTGATAAATAATGGAACACGAGTCTCTCAGTGTAGGTGATATAGCGTTTTACATTATCCAACGATGTACACAAGTAGTTGATCCAGAGGGAAAATTGGATTTCGTTTTCGACGTAACAAGGAGATTGGTTGATGAAACGGCAGTAGCGCTTGCCCGGAAGCTCAGAACTTATCCGTTATGGGTGGAAGACCTTTTAGCTGCGATAGGGATGATAAGGTCTTCTGGATTTGAGGGAAGGATGGAAAAGGAAGCGATAGAAAGGATAAAAAATGAAGGGCTGGATAAATTGATCGACGAAACCATCGAAGAAGTTAAAAAAGAGGTCTACGCTAAAACAAAAATTCTGGTCAGACTTCTTGACAATGTTAACGGCTATTCATCTGGAGATGCAATCGTTGTATCTCTTCCCGAGGCTTTGGCGCTAAAAGAAAACGGCCAGGCAAAAACATTGCGAGTTTTGAAGTAACGTAAAAGAAAATTTAACGCCCTCAAAGAGGGCTTTTTTTATTAATCCCGAATTTTTACCTATTTTTCAAATTTTCTCTTAGCAATCTTTAATATGGGCTATCATACCTTAAGGTGTCCTATATGTGCTTGCACATTACTCTTGCCTCTTGACAAACTTTTATGATTTTACTATACTATGATTAGGACATTAAAAATTTATTGCTTCCGTGGGTAGCACCTTGGGTATCAAAAATTTGGTATTCAGGGTGCTACCCATGGGGTAGCAAAATAAAAAAAGAAAGGAGGTGAAAAAATGAAGGCAAAAGAAGTCCAGAGAAGGTACCGAAACGCTATTGAAGCATTGAGGGAACACCCCAGTTTCGAGCCCACAGAAAATCTAGATTCAGAAGCAGAACCGTTACTCTACGGAGTGGAAAGAGGCGAAAAGGTTTATTTCCTATTCAAGAAGAGGTATCCAGTAGCGATTCAAAAAACAGAGGAAGTAAAAGCCTGGATACAAATCCCAGGCAAAAGATACATGCGTACTGATTTTTCCTTCGCGTCAAAACCCACACTGCGCGTCGTAGACCCCACCCTGAAGGAAAGGTGTCTAGAAAACAGGGAAAAAGTTCTCAATGAGGTAATAAGAATGTATGGGCTCAGCGAAGAGTGGAATGATAAATCTGCGTTCCACTACCTTCTTGTCAAGACAATCCGCTCCGAAGAGGACATTGATGACTTCATCAATGCCCTTCAAGAGTGGGCCTACAACGACCCGATGGCTTAGAGTTAGGCCCCCAGCAGTTCGACCCCGCTGGGTTTTTTATTTTTGAAAACATCAAATTCTCCTAATTTCCAAATCTTTTGCGGTTTTTATTTTTTTTGAGAAATCGACAATTTCATTGCCTCTTGACAAACTTTTATGATTTTACTATGATAAGATTGGGACATTAAAAATTTATTGCTTCCGTGGGTAGCACCTTGGGTATCAAGGAATTGGTATTCAGGGTGCTATCTGCGGAAGCGGGTGGCAAATAAAAAATTAGAAAGGAGGTGAAACTTATGGTAAGCATTACACTTCCCTTGACAGGCTGTCTTGTTGGTTTAGGGATTGTGTGTATAATGCTCAAGAAGGGCTACGAGAAGGATCCAGACCGCTACATTGGTCCGGCAGGGATATCTCTTCTCCTTTCCATCCTCCTTTACCTGTGGTGGTTAGCAATGCTCTCCGTTAGCCTTTCCAACCATCAAAATGGACCATGGAAGGAAGTAGCACCTGGAGTCCTAAAAGACCGGCATGGAAATCTTTACATTGGCCGGGTTACGCGTGTCACCCGAGATCCAAATTATCCCTACGGAATCTATCGAGACTATATGTTTCGGTGGACGTTCAACGCTGCAGTATACGACGTCATTTATCTTGATCGGGAAAAGAATAAAGTTGTTCTCGCAAACAAGAGGGTGTACCCTCTTGAAAAGGTAGTTGAAGGGGAATTTAAGTACGATTTTCCCGTCCCTGACACCATCAAGGTAAAGAGTAGACAAGTAGGGGTAGTTGTCCCTGTTAAGGAGTCACAAGATGTGGCAGTGATTATATGGGAACCTAACCCATTATAACCAAAAAGCATGTCCGACCCCAGCGGTTCAATTCCGCTGGTTTTTTATTCTTGGAAACATCAAATTCTCCTAATTTTCAAATCCCTTGCGTTTTTTATTTCTTTTGAGAAATCGGCGATGCGCTTTATTTCTATACCTGCCTCTCTTTATTTTTTTAAAAAATTTATTATAATCAAAACAATGAAAAAAAGAATCCTCACTGGCGATAGACCGACCGGACCTCTGCATTTGGGCCATTACGTTGGTTCTTTAGCAAATCGGGTAAAACTCCAAGATGAGTACGAGTGCTTTTTCATCATCGCCGATTATCAGGTCCTGACCGACCATTTAAGAGAAACAGCCCAAATCGAAAAAAATATTAAAGAAATAGTTTTGGATTATCTTTCGGTCGGCATTGACCCAAAAAAATCGACGATTTTTATTCAGTCAAAAATTCCAGCCATCGCCGAGTTGACGATGTATTTTTCGATGATGGTTTCTTTGGCTGAGGTTGAACGAAACCCAACGGTAAAAACTGAAATCAAAACCGCCCGGGAAGAAGGAAAAATTTCAGAGATCAGTTATGGCTTTGTTGGCTATCCGATATCTCAAGCGGCTGACATTTTGTTTTTAAGAGCCCATCTCGTGCCGGTCGGAAAAGATCAACTGCCCCATATCGAATTGACCAGAGAAATCGCCAGAAAGTTCAACAAATTATTTGGTAAGGTTTTTCCGATCCCAAAAGCCCTGGTTGGCGAAATCCCCTCACTTCCAGGACTTGACGGAAGAAAGATGAGCAAAAGCTTAGGGAATGCCATCTATCTTTCTGACCCCTCTCAAGAAGTAAAAAAGAAAGTGATGAAGGCAATAACCGACCCTGCCAGAATCCATCCCACCGATAAGGGGCATCCAGAAATTTGCAACGTTTTTCAGTATCATAAGGCTTTCAACAAAAAAGAAGTTAAAGAGATAGAAAAAAAATGTAAAAAAGGTCAAATTGGTTGCGTTGCCTGTAAAGAAAGATTAATAAAAATCCTAAACGAGTTTCTTGAGCCGATCAGGGAGAAAAGAAGTTTTTACGAAAAGAAAGAAAATTTTATCAAGGAAATTCTCTCAGAGGGTAATCAAAAAGCGAGAAAAGAAGGTGAAGAGACAATTCGTTTAGTAAGAAAGGCAATGCATCTTAACTATTAAAAATGCGAATTTTAAACATCGAAACACCAAAACATATCGGAAAAGAAATAAAGGTTGCCGGTTGGGTAAATTCAAAAAGGGCACACGGAAAAATTGTTTTTTTGGATTTGAGAGACAGGTCGGGGATTTTGCAAGTAGTGGCTGATGAAAGACTGGCCAAAGAAATCAAAGAAGAAGACGTTTTGGAAATAGTCGGAGAAATAAGAGAAAGACCGAAAGAAACGATCAACCCAAAACTCAAAACCGGAGAAATAGAATTGTTAGCAAAAGAGATCAAGGTTTTGGCGAAATCTGAAACCCTACCTTTTGATTTGAAAAATTTAAATTTATCTTTGCCCAAACTTTTGGATTTCAGGCCTCTAACTTTAAGAAACGAAAAAATAAAAAAAATTTTCAGAATCGAAGAAGAAGTAATCGATAGTTTCAGGAGAACGATGAAAAATCTGGGCTTTTTTGAATTTCAAGCGCCAACAATTGTCGCTTCAGCAACCGAAGGGGGAGCGGAACTTTTTCCGGTAGATTATTATGGAAAAAAAGCGTTTTTAGCCCAGTCTCCCCAATTGTACAAACAGATTCTGGTCTCTTCTTTTGAAAGGGTTTTTACCGTTTGTAAAGCCTTTAGGGCTGAACCTTCGGTGACGACCAGGCATATTTCAGAGTACATTTCCCTAGATTGTGAGTTTGGTTTCATCGAAAGCTGGGAAGAAATTTTGGACGTTTGCCAAGAAGTGATCAAGAACATTTTTTTAAGCGTTGAAGAAAACTGTAAAGAAGAATTGGCTAGCTTTCAAGCCACCTGTCCAAAAGTTAAGGGGAAAATTCCGAGATTAAAATTAAAAGAAGCCCAAGAAATCATCAGCCAAAAAACCGGTAAAGACAAAACCAAAGAACCTGATTTAAGCCCAGAAGACGAAAGAGAAATTTGTCAGTTTGCAAAAGAAAAATACGATTCGGAACTGATTTTTATCACTCATTACCCAACCCAAAAAAGACCTTTTTACACCTTTGAAGATCCTGAAGACCCAAACTACACTTTAAGCTTTGACCTTTTGTTTAGAGGACTGGAAATTGTCACCGGCGGACAAAGGATTAACGATTACAAATATTTAATTAAAAAAATGAAAAGGTTTGGTTTGAATCCAAAAAACTTCCAGTATTACTTACAGGCTTTCAAATATGGTATGCCCCCAGAAGGCGGGTTTGCTATCGGAGGAGAAAGAGTAGTCAAACAGATCTTGAATTTAGAAAACATTAGAGAAGCCAGTCTCTTTCCCAGAGATATGGAAAGGATCGATATAAGATTATCGAGTTTGGAAAAAAAAGAAAAAAATGATTAGTAGAAATATTAAATTTTTTCTTTTTTCTTTTTTTCTTTGTTTTGCCTTTTTTGGTTTGGTAAACTTTTTTCAACAAAAACTCGAAAACTTTTTTCTTGCCCAAATCGTTCCGCCAAAAGAATCGGTTTTTATCATTCCAGAACCAAAAAAACCTCCTTTGGAAATTAACGCTCAGGCCGTTTTTTCTTTAAAAATAGGTCGGTTTGGTAAAAAAGAGGTTTTGTTTGAAAAAGAAGCAGAGAAAAATTTACCGATTGCCTCTTTGACAAAACTGATGGATGCGGTGGTGGTTTTGGAAGATAAAGAAAATTATGACTTAGAAAATACCGAAATCAAAATTTCTCAAAAAGCGGCTGAACAAGGAGATGCCCCAAACGAAATCGCCAATTTGAAACCAGGGGAAAAATTTAAGGTAAAAGACCTTCTAAAACTTGCCTTGTTGTATTCCAGCAACGACGCCGCCTATGCTTTGTCTGAAGTTATCGGCACAGAAAATTTTATTGCCAAAATGAACGAAAAAGCCCAATCGTTAGGTTTGAAAAACACTCATTTTGAAAACCCAACCGGTCTTGACCCTTTAACAGAAAAAGATTTCGGACGTTTTAACCGCTCGACGGCTAAAGATTTAGTTAAGCTGAGTCAGTACATTTTAAAAGAGCATCCAGAAATTTTTGAAATTACCATAAAAGAACCCGAAGAAAAAATCGAAAACGGGATTTTTGATTTGTTTTTACCAGAAAGCGAAATAATCGGCGGAAAAACCGGTTTTACAAAAATGGCTGGGGGTTGCATCGTTTTTGTTTTTAAAAATAAAAAAGGAGATACTTATTTCAACGTAATTTTGGGTACTAAATCTGAAAAAGAAAGAGTGGAAGAAATGCAAAAATTGGTCGATTGGATTTTGAGCAGCAATTTATGAACAAAAGATGGCTCGCCGGAATTTTAATTTTTTTTATTTTTTTTGGCGTTTTCGTTTTTTTAATTGTTCATTTGAATAAAGAAAAAGTTCAAGAAACAGAATCGAAAATACCAGAAAAACCTGAATTTCATCCAGAAAATTTGGACTGGGAAGAAGCGACTTCCAACGCTCCCTGGTCAGAAAGAGATTCGTTCGGGGTTTTAGTTTTTAAAGATAAAATTTTTTTGATGGGAGGTTTGAACGGCAACGGGTATTTAGTCAAGCCGGGTTTGGTAAAATATGAGGATGCCCCCCATTTTAACGACGTTTGGGTTTCAGAAGACGGAAAAAACTGGCAAATTTTAAACGAAAATTGTCCTTGGGGAAAGAGAAGGTCGATGGCCCTGGTCGATTTTCAAGGAAAAATTTGGTTGTTTGGAGGTTGGGGACCAAAAATCGGATTAAAAAACGACGTTTGGTACTCAGAAGACGGAAAAGAATGGGTTTTGGCTACTTCTTCAGCTTCTTGGGAACCGAGAGAGGGCCATCAGGTAGTGGTTTTTAAAAATAAATTGTGGTTAGTTGGAGGGGTTGATTATTTCAAGCGAAAAACCTTCAACGACGTTTGGTTTTCAGAAGACGGAATAAACTGGTTTTTAGCCGCTTCTTCTTCACCCTGGGAAAGTCGGTGGGACCATGCTTTGGCCGTTTTCAAAGATAAAATTTGGTTAACCGGTGGGATGAATTTGAAAGGAAAAATATTCAAAGACGTTTGGGCTTCAGAAGATGGAATAAACTGGGTTTTGGTCAACGAAAATCCACCCTGGAAAGAAAGGCAGGGTCATTCTTTAATTTTTTATCGTGATAGGCTTTGGCTTTTAGGAAGGTTGAACGATGAGGAGAGCGGAGGAGAAAATGACGTTTGGTATTCTGAAAACGGAACCGACTGGCAGAAAACTAAAAAAGACCCCCCTTGGTTAGGAAGGGAAGATTTTGGGGCAATCGTTTTTAAAGATAAAATTTGGATAATGGGAGGGATGGATAGAAACTGGCATTGGCAAAACGACGTTTGGTATTCAAAATGAGCCTTTTCACTTTCAACATAATTAAAATTTTAGTTTTAACCACCATTTCCGCTGGGATCGCCTTTTTGATGGCACCGCTTTTGATCGATTTTTTAGTGAAAATAAAATTCTGGAAAAAAGAAGTTAGAAAAAAAACGATCACGGGAGAAGAGGCGACCGTCTTTTCAAACCTTCATAAAGAAAGAGAGACAAACGTGCCCCGAGGAGGAGGAATTTTGATTTGGGCCTCGGTTTTGATCGTCATCTTTTTATTCTTTTGCCTTTCCTTTTTACCAAAACCCTGGTGGCTAAAACTTTTAAATTTTCTTTCAAGAAAAGAGACCTGGTTGCCCCTTTTTGCTTTGATTGCCGGTTCGCTCGTTGGTTTGGCTGACGATTTTTTGACCGTTCGAGAAAAAGGCAACTATGTCGGTGGGGGAATGAGTTTTTGGCGAAGGTTGTTGCTTGTCGTTTTAATCGGGTTGGTCGGTGGAACTTGGTTTTATTTTAAACTAGGTTGGGACAGAATTCATATTCCGATCCTTTTCAACTTTCCAGAAGGAATCGACGTCTCGATCGGTCCCTGGTACATTCCGCTTTTTGTTTTGGTGATGGTTGCTTGTTGGTCAGGCGGAATAGTCGACGGCTTAGACGGTTTGGCCGGTGGCGTTTTTGCTTCGATTTTTAGCGCCTTTTCGGTCATCGCCATTTCACAGCAAAAATACGACCTGGCGACTTTTTGCGGAACGGTCGGCGGCGCCCTTTTTGCCTTTTTGTGGCACAACATCCCGCCGGCAAAGTTTTATATGGGCGAAACAGGAATTTTGGGGTTAACCTCAACGATGGCGGTGATTTCATTTTTGACCGACTCAGTTTTAGTTTTGCCAATCATCGCCGGCATTTTAGTCATCGAGGTTGGTTCGGTCATTTTGCAACTTCTTTCAAAAAAAATCAGAAAGAAAAAAATTTGGGCTTCAACACCCATCCACCACCATTTCGAAAGCAAGGGTTGGCCTCCCTACCAAATAGTGATGAGGTTTTGGATTCTAAGCGTCGTCTTTGCCATCTTAGGCGTGGCAATTAGATTACTCAAATAGATTTAAAACTGATGAACTAGTTATAAACTTGACAAAAAAATTTTTGAATTATAATTTAAACATCGGTCTTTCAAATTTAAATTGTAGGAAGAAAAATCTCTGGCCTTGGGCAGGCAAGGCTAGAAAAAAATAAAAAGAAAGGAGGTGAAAACGGTGTTTCAAAGAGTTAAAGAAATGGTGACTCTGGGAATCACCCTTTTGGAAACACCAATGGAGAAATTAAATGATTTATGGATAAGAAAAGGGGAGGTTGTAAAGATGGGTATGCTATTGGGTACAAAGTATAGGGTGGAGATAGGATTCGAAAATAAGAGTGAGCGGTTTTTTTTGAAGGTCGAAGATTCTCAAGAGCGTTCAGATCTTTCAGATCTTAAAGACGGAGAAATACAGGAAATGTTGAAATGGCTAGACTACGAAGCTGGTATGACATACACAATTACGCTGAAGGGCGCAGATGACGTTAGAGAAATAGAAATTCAACCTGCGGGGAAACCGGAAATCCCCATATCTTATGGGGATAGTACTGAATGGTTCGAAAAAGAAGACCCCAATTTATGGGAGGAATTGAGGAAAGTATTGTCGTCGAAAAGGTTGATAGTCCTCATCCAGCCAGATAGGTTTTATTCGTATTTGTGGCCGTAGTAAAACATTAAAGCTTCGCTTCCTAGTCAAAAAAGGAGGGGTGGCCTGTCACACCCTTCTTATTTTATTGGAGAGAATTTTACCAAAGATGTTTCCAAGCTATTGAACTATTACACACACCTTGACAAAGTTTTTTTCATCTGTTATAATGAAACATGCTCTTTAACAATATTATCCCGTAAGACCTGACCGCCGAGAGGCGGCAGGCAGGGCAAAAGGAGGTATAAGATGAAAATTATAAGAATTATGTTATGGATATTGGTCGTGGCGATTTTTATTGACGCTGTAAGGCACGCCCGAATATTCCAGAATGGGGACATTTTTTTGAAAGGAAGTATCTGTATATGGACGGTAGGGGTATTAGTATACGAGAGAATAAGGAGAAGAGGTATCGTTCCCTTTCTTGTAGCTATAGCTACCTGGATATGGTCGTTAATTATGTGGCCCACCTTCGACTATCCTATTCTTATAATCAGACACGGAGGAAGAAACGAAGTGGTCTACAATAACTTCCCAGTTATTGTTTCACCTTGGGCCAAGATTAAAAAGGTACCTTTCCGGCTATCATTGGAAGAGATAGCCGTAAGGAGAAGAATTGGAAAATGTTACATTGAGTGGAGGGTACGAGCTTATTTAAACCTTATGCAAATAAAAGATGTAACCGATGTAGTAAAAGTTCTACGGTATGGAGATGATATCGAAACTTTAAAAAAAGAGATTGAGAAAAAAATAAAAGAAAGGGTTGAAGAATTTATAACTAAAAACAGTCACAGCAAAATTGTAAAGAGAGGTGGAAAAATTCCTATTCCTTTCGAAGACTATGGCTATGTGATAGATATGGTAAAAATATCCCCTCCCTCAGTGTATGTGGAGAATTAAGTCTTGTGAAACTTCAAAAAGGGGAAACGCGAACCAAACAGGTTCGGTTCCCCTTTCTTTCCCAGCTCAGAAAATCTTTCTGGGTTGAGAAAGGAGGTATAGTTCTTTAAAAACTTTCCTTGTGGGGAGCGAATTGGCCATCAAACTTGGTGGTCAGTTTGCTCCCTGCAAGGAAATTGTGGGGAGCAAACATCTTGCGCCGCGGGCAATCAAATGGGGCGCATATATAAATACCAGCCCGCAAAAGGAGGAGAAGTGAAAAAATCATTAAGGATGTTGTTGCTGGTCGTTGCCTGTGTAGGAGGGGTATTCCTCCTTATCGACGCAAACACACACCCTTCTTCAACAACACTGGGCGAAGGTTTCAAGCTGATTTTCACGCTAATCGCGCTGGGTTTTGGGGGAGCTGTATGGTGCACATGGTTGATGTTCGAAAAACCAGCTGAGTTCTTCATTCTTCCCTTTGTTTTTTTGGGGTTTTGTTTGGTCGCATGGATAGCCTCGTACCATGTAGGAACCTCCTCAGACTATCCGGTGGTGGTGATTGAGAAAAGAAATGGTGAAATCCAAATTATGGATGAAAGAGGAAGGTTTATCTCCCCATTTACAGGGAAGATTGTCGTGTTCCCGAAGGTAATTGAGATGAAGATCAGGATCAAGAAGGATGGCCTTACGAAAGAGTGGCCCCTACTGGTTACTCTGACCATGGAGGCAGATGTAGGAACTCTAGAGAAGAAAATAGAGTTCCTTAGACAGTACGAGAACCTGAGTCACCTAAGTCAGTGGAGAAGGGCGATCGAGGAAAAAGTGAAAGAAGAGATATGCGCGAATAACTCCAAACAGATCGAGGAAATTCTTCATTTTTCAGGAATGGTGCTGGGGTACCAGATCACGAAAATACAAGTGCTTGGATCCGTGTACGTGTATATGAGACAGTAGAACAAAAAGGGGAAACGCGAACCAAACAGGTTCGGTTCCCCTTTCTTTCCCAGCTCAGAAAATCTTTCTGGGTTGAGAAAGGAGGTATAGTTCTTTAAAAACTTTCCTTGTGGGGAGCGAATTGGCCATCAAACTTGGTGGTCAGTTTGCTCCCTGCAAGGAAATTGTGGGGAGCAAACATCTTGCGCCGCGGGCAATCAAATGGGGCGCATATATAAATACCAGCCCGCAAAGGAGGTATAAAGTGAAAAAAGTATTAAGAATGTTGTTGCTGGTCGTTGTCTGTCTGGGAGGGATATTCCTTCTTATCGAAGCAATCGCTCATCCATCTTCGACACTAGGTTATACTCTGAAGATAATTTTCGCGTTAACTGCCTTGATTTGTGGGACAGCTCCATTGTACATACAGTTTAGCGAAAACCCATTTGCCGAAAAACCAGATAAAGATAAGTCCTCCATTCTCATTCTTCTCTTTATTTATTTTGGGTTTTGTCTGGCTGCATGGATAGCGTCATACCATGTGGGAACCACCGCAAAATATCCAGTGATGGTGGTGGAAAGGGATGATGGGAAGATCGAAATTTTAGATGAAAACGGGAAGTTTATCTTCCCATTTACAGGGAAGATTGTAGGATTCCCCAAAGAAATAAACCTTAAGATGAATATCAGAATCGAAAAGGATGACCTTAGGGAAGAGTGGCCGGTACTGGTCACTCTGACGATGGAGGAAGTAGGAAGTATCGAAAAAAAAGCAGAGTTTCTTAAACAGCACGAGAGTCACCTAAGTCAGTGGAGAAGCGCGATCGAGGAAAAAGTAAAAGAAGAGATATGCGCGAATAACTCCAAACAGCTCGAGGAATATCTTCCTCAGGTTGTGAAAAAAGAGAAAATTACCATCCCTCTCCCGTCAACTGGTCTGAGGTGTGGGGGGTATTGGGTGAAAGAAATAAAGATTTCCCGTCCAAAAATCTTCTACCTGCGCCAACAGTAACCACCAAGGGGAGAACCACACCTCAGTGGTTCCCCCTTTTTTATTTTCGAGCAAAATTTGATAAAATAGTAAAAATATGAAAGAGAGAGAAAAACAAAAGAAAATTGTTAGGGAATTTATGGAAAGATGGGGAGAAAGGTTTGAACTTTATTCAAGGTATATCGAAGATTTTAAAATTCCGAGGATTTTAATCAACCGAAATTTGAGCCCGACGGAATTTAAGGAATTATGGAACGAATTGGTTAAAGAAGTGAAAGAAGAAATGAGAAAGGAAAGAACCCAAGAAATTTAATGGCGCTTGAAGAATACTGGAGAAAGAGAAAATTTGAAAAATTTAAAGTTAGACGAGGAGCTAATTTTTATTGACATTGATTTTGAGATAAATTAAAATAGAAATATTATGGACACTCAAGAAGTTTTGACAAAATTGGAAAAGCTGGAAAAGGAAATCCTTAAAATCAAAAAAGGAGGGAAGTTTAAATTTCCTAAAAAAATAATTTCTTTAAAAGGAATTCTAAAGGGAATTAAAATTTCTGAAAAAGACATTCAAAGAGCAAAAAAATCTTTATTCAAAGAAATCAAGATCTAATGTATTACGTTACCGATACTCATTCTTTCATTTGGTATTTAATGGATAGCCCAAAACTTTCACAAAGGGCAAGGATTATTTTTGATGCTTGCGAACGAGGAGAGGCTGTAATTATTATTCCAGCCATCGTTTTATTAGAATGCATTGATATCTTTGATAAAAAGAAGGTAAATTTAAATTTTGAAGAAATCGTTTTGAAAATTCTTCAAGCTAACAATTTTATTTTCTCTGAAATTAATTGGAGTTTAATTTTGGAAGTCAATAAAGTCAAAGGATTAAAAGATTTACACGATAGAATTATTGTTGCCACTGCTAAAATTTTCGATGCGTTTTTAATTTCAAAAGATAGAATAATTCGGAAATTTTATAAAAGAACAATTTGGTAAAGTATTTTTTCATTTTAAGATTCAGTTCCCACAATGGCGCTTGAAGAATATTGGAGAAAGAGAAAATTTGAAAAGACTCCAGAGCCGAAGGGAAAAGTTAAAGCGACTGGAAAAAATCGCTTTGTCGTTCACGACCATTACGCTGAAAAAGCCGGTCATCATCATGATTTTAGGTTGGAAATGGGGGGAGTTTTAAAAAGTTGGGCAATTCCGAAATTGGTGCCAGAGAAAAAGGGAGTGAAGAGGCTCGCCCTGCAAACCGAAGATCACCCGATAGAGTACTTTTACTTCATTGGAACAATCCCAAAGGGAGAATACGGAGCGGGTGAGGTGAAAATCTTTGACAAGGGAAATTATAAATTGATCGAAAAAGACCAAAATAAAATCATTTTCGAATTAAAAGGAAAAAGGTTGAAAGGAGTTTATAATTTAGTAAAATTAAAAAGTAGTAAAAATCAATGGTTGATTTTCAAAATAAAATAAAATGTCTACACGAATAATCAAAATTTTATTGGCCATATCGATCATGGCTGTAATTTTAGTTACAATTTATTTTTTATTAGTTTTAAAAACTGGTATACAAATGGGGCTGATAGATTTTAGGATAATACCTAAACCTAAAATTCCTAAAGACCCTAACTTAATTTGGACTGTAGCTTCAAATCCTAGTAATAATACTGATTATCTAAAATCGATCGCCGTGGATAAATCAGGAATATATATTGTCGGTAGTGATTTTCAACCTGGTAATTTTCAATGGAGAATAGAAAAACGAAATCTTGAAAACGGCAATTTAATATGGGCAGTTACACAAAATTATAGTGATTTTTCTGATTCAGCCAATGACGTAGCAGTTGATGATACCGGAATATACATCGTTGGAATTAGTGGGAGAAAATGTGAATGGAGAATAGAAAAGAGAGATAAAGAGAATGGTAATTTAATTTGGAGCGTTACTTCTACTTTAGGAATAGCTCGAGCTGTAGCAGTAGATGAAACAGGGATGTATGTAGCAGGAAACGATGCTAGTATGGAAAAAAATTTATGGAGGATTGAAAAAAGAAATAAAACAAATGGTGAATTAATATGGTTTGTAGCGACAAGTTTTAATGGAGGTGCTGATATAATTAAAGACATAGCATTAGATAGTACGGGTATTTATATAGTAGGAATTGATGCCGAAAAAAATACATCTTTTCAAGTTTGGAGAATTGAAAAAAGAAATTCAAAAGATGGTAGCTTAATATGGTCAACTACTTCTACTCCTGGAGTATTTAATGATGTTTACTCAGCAACAGTTGATGATACGGGAATATATATTGCGGGTGAGAAATGGATAAAAACCCAGGATACATCTTTGGGAACGTCTTTATGGAGAATTGAAAAAAGAAGTTTAGTAGACGGTAATTTAATATGGGAAATTAATTCAAAAGCTGAGGACTCAAAAGGGTATTTGGAAGAACCAAAATCTTTAGCAGTAGATGAAACAGGACTTTACGTTGTGGGTGATTATGTTATCAAGGGTTTGGATAAGGAATGGAGAATAGAAAAAAGAAATCCAAAAGATGGTAGCTTGATTTCAGTTTATACTTCAAATTACAGTAAGGGTTATGACTTTCCTTCTTCGATTGCAATAGATAAATCTGGTATTTACATTGGAGGGGTTGATGATCAACCAAATGATAAATTTCCTGGAAGATTGTTCTCTAAGAAAGAAAATAATGAATGGAGGATTGAAAAAAGAAAAAAATAAAGAGATAGAAAATAGAAATAAAATTAAAAAAATCTCAAAAATTTAAAGAAATACAAAAGAAAGACCTTGGAGGCTTTCTTATTTTATTGATGAACCAAAAAGAATTGAAGACAAAAAATTTCTCCAAAATCTTTTAAAGGGCGATATCTAATTTTTCACTTTTTCACAATTGTGAAATTGTGAAATTTATGAGAGAAGATAGATTTTTCATTGATACAAAAATTGAAAAAGGAAAGTTGGAGATTTCAGAAAAAGAAATTTTTCATCAGTTAAAAGATGTTTTGAGAAAGAGAGCGGGGGATAGGATAATTTTATTTAATGCAACTGAAATCGAGGCTGAGGCCGAAATTCAAAAATTTTTAAAAGACAAGGTCGAAGTTGAAATTTTGAAAATCGAAAAACCAGACCGAGAGCCTAAAATTTTTGTTTCTCTTTTTTGTTCAGTTTTGAAAAAATCAAATTTTGAATTAGTTGTCCAAAAAGCAACCGAAATTGGAGTAGGGGAGATAGTGCCAATTTTGTCCAAAAACACTGTCAAAACCGGTTTAAATTTAAAAAGGTTAGAAAAAATTGCAAAAGAGGCAGCAGAACAATCAAAAAGAGTAACTTTGCCAAAAATTGAAAGGATTTTAAGTTTTGAAGAAGCGATAGGAAAAGCAAGAAAATTTGATTTAAAAATTCTGTTTGATATTTCAGGAAGAGATTTTCCTTCTTTTAAAAGAAAAATTAAAAATGTAGGAATCTTTATCGGCCCAGAAGGGGGTTGGGATAAATCAGAGATTGAGTTGGCAAAGAAAGAAAATTTTGAAATCTTGAATTTGGGAAAATTAAATTTAAGGTCTGAAACCGCCGCAATCGTTTCTTCTTTTTTGGTAATTTACTTATTATCTTAAGAACAAAATCAATAACGGCTTTTTAACCTTAAAATAAAAATTGGCAAAATCGAATCATTCTACTTTTGCGGAAAAGTGGAATGCTTGATAAAATAAAAATATGGATTATTTACTACAAGTTTTTAAGGCATTGGGGAATAAAAGAAGGTTTGAAATAATTGAACTTTTGCTGGAGAATAAAGAACTTTCTTTAGAAGAAATTGCTAATCAGTTAAAAATTCCAAAGAATACTTGCTGCCGGAATTTGAAAGTTTTAGAAAGAGTCCATTTAATTAATAGCAAAATAAGAAATGGAATTGCCTATTACTCTTTAAACCGCCCAAAAGATCACCCATATAATACTCCACTTTTTAACTTAATCAAATTTCGAAAAGAGCGCTGCCAAAGATAATCAAGCATTCCACTTTTGCGGAAAAGTGGGATTTTTGATTTAAGATTAATGAGAATTGAGAAAGAGTTCAGATATTCAGTTAAAACTCAGATTATAAAGCCTTTTGATCCTTGGGGCTCACCTTATTGTACTTGTCCTAAAAAGTTTTCTTTGGACCCTTACACCGGATGCGCTCATCGTTGTGTTTATTGTTATGCCACTTCTTACATTCCAAATTTTTATTTTGCGAGAAGAAAGAAGGATTTGATAAAGAAAGTTTTGAAAGATTGTCAAAAAATTTCTGAAAATTCCTTGATTTCAATTTCAAATTCCTCAGACCCTTATCAACCCTTAGAAGAAAAATATCAAGATTTTAGAGAATGCTTGAAGATTTTTCAAAATTTTAATTTCAAAATTTTAATCATTACAAAATCAAATTTAGTTTTGCGAGATATCAACCTTTTGAAAAAATTGAAATGTGCGTTGACGATTACGATCACAACTTTCAAAAAAGAAATTTTAGAAAAATTAGAACCAAACGCGCCAGATTCAGAAAAGCGAATAGAAGCTCTCAAAATTTTATCGGAAAATGAAATTCCGACCGGTTTGCGGCTTGACCCGATTTTTCCCTATTTAAACGATGACGAAATCGAAGAAATAGTAAAAAGGGCAAAAGAAGCAAAAGTTAAACACATCGTTGCTTCAACTTTCAAACCAAGATTGGATGGTTGGAGAAGGTTTGAAAGAGTTTTTCCGAGGGTGGCTAAAAAATTAGAACCTCTCTATTTTGAAAAGGGAGAAAAAATAAAAAATTCTTTTTATTTGCCAAAAGAGATAAGAAAAGAATTGATGGAAAGAGTTTTTGAAATTTGCCAAAAATATCAAATCTCTTTTGCCACTTGTAGAGAAGGTTTTTTAGATTTAAAAACCTCAAAATCTTGCGACGGAAGCCACTTAATCACTTAACCATTTCAGACCACTTTTTTGCCAATTCATCTCTTCTTGGTTTGTAAACAACTTCGTAAAAATATCTTTGAGAAAGTAAAACGCCTTTATCATACGCCTTGATGATCTTCAATGCCTCAGCCCAGGCCTTTTTAAATTTTCCCTCAAATCTTGTTTCGATTTGTTTTTCAAATGCTTCTGGAGTTTGTAATTCATTTCCAATCGTAAAAATTCTCTTCCCTTTCATTTTCACGCAATATGCCATTTCATCTCCAATTTTTTCAATTGTGAAACTCTTTTCAATCTTTTTTATCTCCTTTTCCGGAATTTTAAAAACTTCTCTTGGCAAAGAAATTTTTGGCGGAACTTTCTTTAATGCTTTAAACCCCTTCTTTGCCGCTGCGTAAAAAATCGCCCTGTTCAATCCAAAACTTTTCGCTTCAGCTAAAGAATACCCAAGGGCATAAGCCCTGGCCGCTTGCAAAGTCGCCATTACTTGAAATCTCCCGACCATATTTTATTTTACTCAAAATTTTATTTTTCTCCAATGATGAGTGGCAATTGGGGCTTGATAAGAAATTTGATATTTTGAGTTAAGTTCTTTCAAAATCACTCCTTCGTAACCCCTTTTTGCTGATTTTTCTATTGCCTTTTTGAGATTTTTTAGGGATTCAAATTCTAAAAGAAAAAAGGGCTTCTTGAATTTGATTTTTTCTAAAATCTTTTTTCTTTCTTTTAAAATTTTTTCACCGACAAATTTTCCGTTGAAAAACACAACATCAAAAACAAAAATTAAAGGTTTTGCCTTTCCGGTTTTCTTTAAAACAGAGGGGATTCCTCTTCTTCCTTTTGTTGAATATAATTCGCAATCTAAAAGAGTTCTGTTTGGCACGTTTTCTAAAAATTTATCGAGAAAGTTTAGATTTTTAGTCCAGTTTGGTTTTTTTTCTAACCTCCTCCCCCAATATTCGATTTTTCCGTTTAATTTTTTAATTATCTGCAACCGCCAACCATCGATTTTTGGTTCAACAATCCATTTTCCTTTTAATTTTTCGCCAAAGTAGGGGATAGGTTGCATCAAAAAAACTGGCTTGAGTTCCATTTTTAAATTTTATAAAATTAAAAAAGATGAAAAAAGGATACAAAGCCGAATGGGAAGTTAAGAAGGCGCTGTACAAAAAATATCAGCCAGAATCTGTTTTGAAAGTAGCCATCGGCGGAACGGTAGATTTTTGTGTTTTGGGAAAAAACGGAAAAATTTTGAAGTTTATCGAGGTAAAAAAAACCAACAAAAATTTTTGGTACCCAGGGAAGCACGATTTGAAACAATTTAAAAAATTAAAGGAAATCCAAAAAAAATACCAAGTGCCAATAGAGTATTGGATAAAAATAAACGGAAATTGGGAAATCTACAATTTGGAAGGAATCAAAAAATTTTTCAGTTAAATGAAAAAAATCGACCTAAAAAACAAAATTCGCTCAATTCCAGATTTTCCCAAAAAAGGAGTGATTTTTAGAGACATTACCCCTGTCTTGCAAGATCCCAGAAGTTTTCGCTTTTTGATAGAGGAATTGACCAAACCCTACAAAAAGAAAAAAATAGACAAAGTGGTGGGAATAGATGCCCGTGGTTTCCTTTTGGCTGCCCCCATCGCTTACAAACTTGGAGCCGGCCTTTGTATTGTCAGAAAAAAAGGAAAACTGCCATATAAAACAGTGGCTCAAAACTATTCTTTAGAATACGGCGAAGAAACGATCGAAATGCACAAAGATAGTATTTCACCGGGAGAAAAGGTTTTGATCGTTGACGATGTCATCGCCACCGGTGGAACCTTAAAAGCAACAGCCGACTTGGTCGAAAATTTAGGAGGGAAAATTGTCGGAATTTGCCTTTTTGTTGAACTCCGAGATTTGAAAGGTCGAGAAAAGTTAAAAAAATACAAAGTAAATTCTTTAATAAAATTTTGAAAGAAAAGCCAAAAATTGGAATCATCGGCGGTTCGGGGTTTTATCAGTTTTTAAAAGGAAAAGAAGTTAAAATTATCACGCCTTTTGGCAAACCAAGCGATAAAATTTTGATTTCCGAATACAAAGGAAAAAGTATTGCTTTTTTGCCTCGCCACGGAAGAAAACATCAGTTTCCTCCTCATAAAATTCCTTTTTTAGCCAACGTCTATGCCTTTTTTAAACTAGGAGTTGAGAGAATCATCGCTCCCTGTGCCGTCGGTTCTCTAAACCCAAAAATAAAAAGAGGAGATTTTGTCATCGCCCACGACTTTTTTGATTTTACCAAGCAGAGAAAAAACACTTTTTATGACGGAAAATTTGGAAAAATTTCAAAAAAAGTTTTTCATCTTTCGCCGATAGAAACTTTTTGTCCTGAATTGAGAAAAATAGCCATCGAAAGTTGCCAGAAATTAAAAATTCCTTTCCATAAAGAAGGAAGGGTGATCGTGATCGAGGGTCCAAGGTTTTCTACCGTTTCTGAATCTGCTTTTTTTCAAAAAGTTGGCGACGTCATCAACATGACTTTGTTGCCAGAAGCGATTTTAGCCAGAGAACTTGGGATGTGTTATTTAAACATTTCGGTAGTCACTGACTATGACGTCGGATTAAAAGGAAGAAAAGATATCAAACCGGTCACGGCCAAAGAGGTTTTAGAAACTTTTTCAGAAAACATAGAAAAATTGAAAAAATTAATTTTAGAAATCATTCCCAAAATTCCAGAGAGGCGAAATTGCTCCTGTGCTCAAATCCTAAAAGATGCAAAAGTTAGTTGAATTTGCGATTTTGTTTTCAAAAGAAATCGACGAATACGATTTCGGTGAAGGCCATCCTTTCCACGGGAGAAGGGGAGAGGCTTTTTTAAATTTTTTTAAAGAAAAGGTGAAATTTAACTTTCCGGTTTTGAAAGCAAAGGAAGCAACCGATAAAGACCTGCTTTTAATTTGCCAAAAAGATTACGTTGAATTCACAAAAGAATTTTTTGAAAAAGCAAACAAAGGAGAAAAATTTGACGGAAAATTTTACCAGTATCACTCAATCGATAATTTACCGATCGGCCAACCAGGAAAAATCGAAAAAGCCGCAAGGTACATCGTCGGTCAAGCAAAGCTGGCGGCAGATTTAATTTGGCAGGGAAAGTTTAAAAAAGTAATTTCTCTAGGAGGAGGACTTCACCATGCCAAACCTTCTTTCGGTGAAGGTTTTTGTCTTTACAACGACGTTGCCTTTTGCGCTAAATACTTAATCGAAAAATACAACCTCAAACGCATTTTAATTTTGGATACCGACGCTCATGCCGGAAACGGAACAAAAGAATATTTTTACGAAGATGAAAAAGTTCTTTTTATCGATATCCATCAAGATCCCAAAACGCTTTACCCTGGGACCGGGTTCATAGATGAAATCGGCTCTGGAAAGGGTGAGGGCTTTACGGTTAACGTTCCCCTCCCTCCCCAAGCTGGTGATAGTTCTTACAAAATAGTTTTCGAGGAAATTGTCGAACTCTTAACAAAAAAATTCAAACCAGAAATCATCATCAGAAACGGGGGTTCAGACCCTCATTTTTCTGACAGTTTAACAAACCTCGGGTTGACCCTTAAAGGTTTTAAGCTAATAGGGGAAAAAGTAAGAAAAATGGCAAAGGTTTGTGGAGGAAAAGAAATTGATTTAATCGCCTCGGGATATAATTTAGAGGTTTTACCTTTTTCTTGGGCAAACTTAATTTTTGGCTTGACCGGAATCGATTTAGAAATAAAAGAGCGTACCAGGTTCTTCCAAATCAAAGACCCAATCGAAGAAACAAAAGAAGTGATAAAAAAAATAAAAGAGAGGTTTAAAAAATATTGGGGTTTTTCGGTTTGAATTTATCAAAAAATCATTCAACTCTTCGCACGTATTCACCGGTCTCAGTGTTTATTTCGACTACATCTCCGGTTTCAATAAATAAGGGGACGTTTACTTTCGCTCCTGTTTCCAAAGTCACTTGCTTTGTTCCTGGTTGCGACCTTTCTCCCTTTAATCCCGGTGGTGCCTCTGTCACTTTTAATTGCACCTTGATTGGCAAGGAAACGTTGATTATTTTTCCCTTAAATTTCAAGCCATCTAAAATTAAATTTTCTTTCAAAAATTTTGACCCTTGGCCGATTTTTTCCTCTTCTATTTCAAACCTGTTTCTTGAATTCTCAACCTCAGAAAAATAGTACTTCCCTCTCCTTGAATAAATAAATTTTACTTTTACTTTTTCAATCTCTGCCTCCTCAAAAACATCGTTTTGATGAAAGTTTTTTTCAAGAATTTGGCCAGTGATTAAATTTTTAATTTTTGTCCTCGCCACCACCACATCTTGTGCCTTGCCGATTTGTTTGAAATCCAAAACCTCGTAGGGTTGACCCTCCAAAATAAATCTTGTGCCTTTTCTTAAATCGAAATATCTCAACATTTTATTTTTCTACCATGAATGGTCTTTTAAAGATAGAAACGATAATCCCTTCCAAATTTTTTTCCTCTTTTTTATTTTCTGAAATCAAATCCAAATTTTCAACCCTCAACTGAACTTCCCAATTTTTTCCCAAAAATTTTATTTTTTCAATCAAATTATTCTCTTTTTTTACCCAAATCTGGCCGTTCATATTTTCAAGATCCTTTAAAACATTTTTAATATCTTCAGCCGAAAAACCCTCCCATCCAGAAACCGATTTTTCGATTGCCTTTTTATCAAGAACAAAAAAATAACTTTTTTCTTTTTCATCTTCACCTAATTTTTCGATTTTTTGGAAAATTCCGTTTTTTTCTAAATTTGCCTTTAGGGTTTGAAATTCTTTTACATCTTTTTCTGAAAACTCTTTTTTTTCCCAATCGCCGCTAAAAATCGGCGGGATGAAAAAGGGGAGTTTGGGAAAGCTTATTCCGCTTAATTTAAAAAAGATGGCGTTTTCGTTCGGGACAACCTCAAGAAAAATCGGCTCTTTGGTTTTACCTTGAGGAAAAGTTTCTTTTAATTCCAAAAAAAGATGAAGTTTTTTCTCAGAAGGGAAAACTTGAGGAGTGGGGGAAGGAAAAAGAGGAAGAATCGATGGCTTGATTTTTTGGAATTCTTCTTGCCAAATTTTTTGTCCCTGGGGTAAAATTTCTTTTTGGAAAATTTCACTTTTAAAAAGAACTCCGATCAAATAAAGACCAAGAATAAAAAGGATAAACCTCAAAAAAAATCTTATCGCTCTTGTTCTCAAATCAACTTTTTCCTTTTTAGATTCGGTTTTTTCTTCGTTTTTTTCTTCCATAAATTTATTTTATCACCCTCCATTCGATTTCTGATTCCTTACCGGCAAATTCCAACCACTCTCCTTCTGGAGTGATAACATACCACTTCTTTTGAGTTTCTGACCAGATCATCGGATTTCCTCGGTAAAATGGTTTTTTCACAACCTCTTTCGGCTTTAATCTATCCAACTCCAGCCATTTTTTAAAAACGGTTTCGATGGCATAATCTAAATTTCTTGATTTTGCCCATTCTGCCACTTTTGTAATCGCTTCTTTTGCTTTTTCCACCGAACCAGCCAATTCTAAAAGTTGTTTCGCCGGTCGAGTATATCGAGAATAAATTATTTTTCTCTTTTTTGCCTCTTTTTTTAATTGAGCAAGGGTCAACCCTTTCGTCCTAAAATAATGGGTGACGATTTCTCTGATTTTGTTTTTTTCTCTCAATTCTTCCAAATATTTTATTTTCCCTGTTTTTAAGCATTCTTCAATTTTTTCCGCGATGCTTTTTCCAACTCCGGGAATTTTTCTAATTCCTTTCAACCCTTCTTTTTTGTAAATTTCTCCAATATCTTCCTCAAAATTTTCGATAAACTTTGCCGCTTTCCGATAGGCCGAAGGCTTAAAGAGCACGCCCTCAATCTCTAACAATTCTCCGATTCTGTTTAAAATTTGAGAGATTTTTTTGTTTATTTTAGCCATCCTAAAATTTTTTGATAAAATTTTTTTGCCTTCTCTAACTCTTCTTCTCCTTTTTTGGTAATTTGATAAAACCTTTTTCTTTCTTTTATCCTACTTTTAACAAAGCCATCTTTTTCTAAGCGATAGAGGACTCGATATGGGGTAATTCTTCCAGGTTCAAATTCAAATTCCTTGGCGATTAATTTTGGAATTTCCCAACCATAAATCTCTCTTTTTTTCAGCAAAGAAAGGATATAAAGCCACAGGTTTTCCTTTGTGTTTGACCTCAAGAGTCTCTCGATAGGAAGCATCGATTTTATCTTATCTTTTATTCGTGGTTTTTTCAAGGAGAGAAGTTTTCCACAGAAAAGGCTTGACAAGATATTTTACAAAAATAAAATATTTTATGGAGGTAAAATAACGGTCGCAAAAAAAACTAATTCAAAAATATGCCAAAGGAAATCAAAATTGCCATCGTCGGCATCGGTAACTGTGCCTCAAGTTTAATCCAAGGTCTTTATTATTACAAAAAAGTCAAAGACGAAAAAGAATTGATTCCGGGGTTGATGCATAATTTAATCGCTGGCTATAAAATTTCTGACATAAAAGTGGTCGCGGCTTTCGATGTTGATAAAAGAAAGGTAGGAAAAGATGTCTCTGAAGCAATTTTCGCTCCACCAAACAACACAAAAATTTTTTGCAAAGACGTCCCTAAAATGGGAGTTAGGGTGAAAATGGGACCGGTTTTGGATGGAGTTGCTCCTCATATGAAACACTATCCCGAAGATAAAACTTTTGTCGTCGCTAAAGAAAAACCGGTCGATGTTGTCAAAGAATTAAAAAAATCCGGAACCGAAATTTTGATAAATTATTTGCCTGTTGGTTCTCAAAGGGCGGTCGAATATTATGCTGACTGTGCCTTAAAAGCCGGTGTGGCTTTTGTCAATTGTATGCCGGTTTTTATTGTTTCTGATAAGAAATGGGCAGAAAAATTTGAAAGGAAAGGAATTCCTTGTCTTGGAGACGACATTAAAGCTCAGGTTGGGGCGACGATTACCCACCGAACCCTTTGTCGAATGTTTTCCCAAAGAGGGGTGATTATCGACAGATCCTACCAGCTGAATTTTGGCGGAAACACAGATTTCCTCAACATGCTTTCGAGAGAAAGGTTGAAATCGAAAAAAATCTCAAAAAGCGAGGCGGTCGAGTCAGTTTTATTAAAAAGGCTAAGTTATGATAATTTGCATATCGGTCCTTCAGACTGGATTCCATTCTTAAAAGACAATAAGATCGCCTTCATCAGAATCGAGGGAAGAGAGTTTGGAAACGTACCGGTTGAATTAGAATTGAGGTTGTCGGTCGAAGATTCGCCAAACTCGGCTGGTTGTGTTATCGATGCTATAAGATTGACAAAATTGGCCTTGGATAGAAAAATCGGCGGGCCTTTAATCTCTGCCTCCGCCTATTTGATGAAACATCCACCTCAGCAATTCCCAGATGAAAAGGCAAGGGAAATGGTCGAAGAATTTATCAAAGGCCAACGCGAAAGGTAAAAATGGAACCCTTTGAAAGATTCAAAAAATTAAATACCGAAGGAAATTTGTGGATTTATCTTCTCTCTTTGGGAAAAGAGACAGTAAACGAGGAAGAAGTCAGGCAGATAATTTTTGAAAGATTTGGGTTTTTACCAGGAAGTTTTTTGCTAAAACGGGTAATTCATCGCTTAAAGAACCAAGGATACCTCCAAACCCAAAAATACAAAGGAAAAAGCGCCTTCAAAACGACTGAAAAAGGAGAAAAAGAGTTAGAAAAGATGAAAAACTTCTGCCAGGAATTGTTACAAAAGATATAACTTTTATTTTAAAAACAGAGTCGGCAAAAACGGTCGGTTTTTTGCTTTTGAAATATTTAAGGATTTTGTATGCTTGATTTATACAAAGAAAAATTTGAAAAAATAGAAAGATTGGTTGGTAAAATTTTTTCTTTTTTGCCGTTAAGCCCAAACCAATATACTTTAATTTCGATCGTTTTCGGCTTAGGAACGTTTTATTTTTTGATAAAACAAAATTTGATTTTTGCAATTTTATTTTTTCTCATCGCCTCTTTTTTAGATTTCGTCGATGGGGCAGTAGCAAGGTATAAAAATCTTTCCACCAAATTTGGCGCTTATTTGGACACAATTTGTGACAGATATGTCGAGGCATTTTTGCTTTTGGGCATGTTATTTTTACCTCTCCCTAAAATTTTTTTTCCATCACCTTTTTGGATTTTCTTAATTTTACTTGGATCTCTAATGACAACTTATGCAAAAGCGGCGGCAAAGGAAAAAGAACTGGTTTTCGAAGAATTAAAGGGCGGGATTTTTTCTAGGGGAGAAAGGTTAATTTTTTTAATTTTAAGTTTAATTCTCGGCAAGTTTAGTTACTATTGGATGGGATATCTTTTGATTTTGATCGCAATTTTAACCAACATCTCTGTCATCCAAAGAATATTTTTAGCCCTAAAATTTTAAAAAACTATTTAATTTAAAGCTTAGTTTGGATTGACATTTCTAAAAATTTTTTATATATCTCAAAAGAGTCTCAAAAAATTTTTATGGAAAAATTCTATCTTGAAACTTTCGGTTGCAAATTCAACCAAGCTGAGTCTGAATTAATCCGAAAAATTTTGAAAAAAGAATTTGAAGAAGCCTCAGAAAAAGAGGCTGATTTTGTTGTTTTGGTAACTTGCGGAGTGGTTGAAAAGACAGAAAGAAAGATAATAAAAAGAGCGATTGAATTGAAGAAAAAAAGAAAGAAAGTAATTTTTGCTGGATGCTTGCCACTGATCTCTCCAGAAATTTGCCAAAAGGTTGCCGATGGGTTGGTAGGACCGACTAATGTTTTAGATTTACCAAAAATAGTTAAAAAAGTTTTGAAAGGAGAAAAGGCAAAATCTTTAAAGCAAAAACCAATCGATAAAGCAAAATTGAGATGCTTTGCTATTCCAAAAGAAAGCGTGGTTGCCATTATCCCAATTTCTGAGGGTTGTTTATCTTTTTGCTCTTATTGTGCTACGAGATTGGCAAAGGGAAAATTGAGAAGCTTTGGCAAAGAAGAAATTTTGGAAAATATAAAATTAGCATTAAAAAGCGGGGCAAAAGAAATTCAATTAACTTCTCAGGATTTGGCAATTTACGGACTTGATAAGGGAAAATTTTTATTGCCAGAACTCTTAAGAGAAATCTCAAAAATTGAAGGAGATTTTAAAGTAAGGCTTGGAATGATGAATCCAAAATTTACAAGAAAAATTTTTGGAAAGATCTTGAAAATTTTAGAAAATGAAAAATTTTACAAATTTTTGCATTTGCCTCTTGAATCTGGATCAAACAATGTTTTGAAGGCAATGAACAGAGGCTACAAAGTTGAAGAATTTTTGGAAATGGTTTCAAAATTCAAAAGAAAATTCAAAAATTCACTTTTAGCAACCGACATCATCGTTGGTTTTCCAACAGAAACTGAAAAGGATTTTAAAAAGACAATCTCGGCGATCAAGAAAATAAAACCTGAAATTTTGCATATTTTTAGATATTCAAAACGGGAAGGAACTGAAGCTGCAAAACTTAAAGATTTTCCAGACAAAATTAAAAAAGAAAGATCGAGGATTTTAACAAAAATTTGGCAGGAAATTTTAACAGAAAAACCTAAAAAATATTTAGGGAAAGAGTTTGAAGCTTTAATTACAGAAAAAAGAGGGAACACTTTTTTAGCAAGATTACCTTCTTATAAAGCAGTAATCTTAAAAGAAGGAAATTTGGGTAAATTCGTAAAAGTTAAAATTATTAGTGCAAAGCCGAATTATTTAATTGGTAAAGTATGCAAAGAATAATTTTACACATTGATATGGATTATTTTTTTGCTCAGATTGAAGAAAGAGAAAATCCGCAATTTAAAGGAAAGCCGGTTGTTGTTGGAGCAGATCCAAAAGGAGGAAGGGGAAGGGGAGTAGTATCTACGGCAAACTATGAAGCAAGGAAATACGGAATTAAATCTGGAATGCCAATTTCAAAAGCTTATCAACTTTGTCCGAATGCCATATTTTTGCCAGTGAACATTGAACTTTACGAAAAGGTTTCAAAAGAGATAATGGAAATCGTTAAAAAATATTCACCAATTTATGAGGTTGTTTCTTTGGACGAAGCATATTTGGACATCAGTTTTTGCAGAAGGTGGGAAAAAGCAGAAACTCATGGAAGAAAATTGAAAAGAGAAATATTTGAAAAAGAAAAATTGACCTGTACTGTTGGAATTGGGCCAAATAAAACAGTGGCAAAATTGGCAGCAGAGAAAGCAAAGCCAAATGGGTTGAAAGTTGTAAAACCTGAAGAGGTTGAAAAATTTTTGGATCCCCTGGATATCGATGATTTACCAGGAATTGGACCAAAGACTGCTGAAAAATTGAGGAAAATTGGGATTAATAAAATTTTTGAGTTGAAAAAACTCTCCAAAGAAAAATTGAAAGAAATGTTTGGGAAAATAGGGGAAAGAATTTGGGAAAGGGCAAGGGGAATTGACGAAGAGCCTGTGAGCCCAGAAGAAGTTATAAAATCGATCGGAAGACAAATTACTTTTGAAAGAGATACAAGAGACGCAAAGTTAATTTTTGGAATTTTTGAAAGATTAATTAAAGAAGTTTATGAAGAGTTAATGCAAAATAATTTTTCTTTTAAGACCATCACTGTGATTTGTCGCTTTAAAAATTTTGAAACTCACACAAAGTCAAAAACTCTAAAAAAACCTACGCAAGATTTTGAAATTTTTAAAAAAGAAGCAAAAAAGTTACTCTTGAAATTTTTGATCGAAAATAAAAAACCAGTGAGGTTAATTGGCGTTAGAATTTCTAACTTAAGCTAAATTAGTTTTTTCCTCTTTTAGTTTTTTTAAAAAATTCTCAATGTCTTCCAAGCGATAAAGTCGATAGTTATTAATTGGGTGTCTAATTGCTTTTAATTTTCCAGATTTGTCCCAGTTTCTCACGGTTAATGGCGTAACTCCCAATAGTTTCGCAACTTGTTTAACAGTAAGGTATTTTGGAGTTTCTTCTTTTTCTTTTATTTTTCTGAGATCAATGACAAAATTGTTCATATTTTTATTTTATTTTTTGATAAATCGATGTCAAGGAATAGTCTGAAAAACCTTAATAAACTTGATAAGATTTCAAAATATGGTGAATACTTCAGTTCAGACAACGGTTAAAGTTCCAGAAAATTCGGTCAATCAGTTGTTGCAAGAGATTGAAGGTTTAAAACAAAGGTTGGCGGAAATAGAGGGTCTTAAGGCAAAAGGGATTGATAATTGGATTTTCTTCCTTTTATTTTTTATTTTGCTACCTTAATCATCCGAACTAATTTTAAACTCAAGAAGATTAATCAAAATCAAACGAAAAAGCCCGCTAATGAGATAAATTCCAATAGGATGAATATTTATAAGAAAAAGGTTCAAGAAACTGAATATTGGTTAAAAATGGTTGCTTTGGTCTCCCCGGATTGAAAAAAGAATCAGAAATATTAATTCAAGAGGCCGGAGAAGTAAAAAAATTCTTAAACCTCCTTTCAGAATGTATAAAAATTATTAACCTTTTGATATCTTTTTTAAAAAAACATTATAAAACTTTATTAATTCTGACTTGATTCCGTTAAGTTGATCCATCATAAAAGGGAAAAAATTTTTTAAACAAGAAATTTGCAAATTTTCTATTAGTCCCTTTTAGGTTACTCTATCCTGCTTCTCTAATAGGCGTGAGAAATTTTAGTGGACAACAGATTCTGGCAACGTCAAACGTTGAAATAACATATTGTTGAAAATTTGTCAATATTAAGTGCCATTCTTTTATTTTTCCACAACTTGACTAAGGTGCCTGTAACGAGGAAAATAAAATAATAGATTTAATCTCGATACTCGAGATGCTTCAATGAATTTGTTTTTTGAAAAAAAAATTAGCGATAAAAAACTTCTCAGGCTTCGAGAAATTGCAAAGGAAGTTAATTACGCTTCTGATTATATTAGTTGGCTTTTGAGAAAAAGGAAAATTAGAGGAAAAAAAATAGAAGCAAAACCTGCTTGGTTTGTTGAAACAAAAAGTTTTATTGATTATTGCAAAAAAAGAAAAAAATTACTTTTTCCAGAATCAAACTTATTAAAAAAAGATTTTCTCACTTTAAAAGAGGCCTCAAGAATTTCAGGTTATGCAAGAGATTACATTGGGTACTTGGTGAGGAGGGGAAAAATAAAAGGAGAGAAAAGATATGTGGGCTCGATGTGGTTAGTAAGCAAAGAGGAAATTTTAAAATACAAAAAGAAATTAGAAAAATTTTGGGAACTTCCTCCGGTTTTCAAATATGCCACTTTTTTTGTTTCAATTTCTTTAATTTTAGTTGGCGTTTACTTTTATCGACCTCCAAAATTTTTAGTTAAAGCTCAAGGAGATGTAAAAATTGTTCCAACTTCTGTTTCAGGTGATTGGATAAATTTGAGCAATGTTTTGAGTCAAGAAACAAAAGAGAATTCTCAGTTTGAAGATTTTACAAAAGAAAATTCTGCTTTTCTTTTTGAGTTCGACAGTTTTAAAATTCAAAAAATAAATTGCGAGCAAAATTCTAAAAAAGAAGAAGGCGGAATTTTTGAAACAATAAAAAGATTTTTCAGTTTTAATTTTGCGAGAGCAGAAAGCAAAGAAGGAAAAGAAAAAAGCAATCAGGAAGAAATGATTTTAAATGAAAGTTTTGAGACCGAAAATTTTGGATCGACAACTCCAGAAATTATAGAAGGAGCAACACCAACTGAAGAATTAAAAACACCAAGTGAAAAAACAGCAACACCCACTGAAAAAGAAGTAGAAAATTTAGAAAAAACTCGAGTTTTAGAAATTTCAGATTTTGAAATTCCCTCTGAAATTATTGAAGAAAAAGTTTCTAATGTTCAATTAAGAGCAGCATTGGCTGCAAGACCTTTGGTTTGCAATACTGAGGCCAAGCTCTTAATTGAATATTTCTTCCAGGGCGCTTGGCAAAAACTAACCGAAATTGAATTAAATGATGAAATTTCAAACAGATTAAACGGAGGGTATTTGTTGTTCGGTTTGCCAATTTTTGAAAATAGGGATGATTTAAGAAATTTCAGAGTGAGGTTTACTTATATTGGAAAAGAAAAAGAAGCCCAGATTTTTATTGATGCAGTTTGGTTGGAAATGGGATTTTATCAAGAAAAGAAAGAGGAGGATTTTGAATTGGTAATACCAAAGAAAGATTGGGGAGCGAATGAGAATCCCACTTTTGTGATTTTGGACAAGAGAGAAGAAAACATTCTAAAAAGAGCAGTCAATAAAATTCACAATTTATTTAAAGGAGAGCCAGAATTTGAAATTAATACAACTCTTTTTGATCCAGAAGGGAAACAACATTATTTAGAAAAAGGAAAAGATTTTAAAACCGAAACCCATTCGCCGACGACAGTTACTATTTTTAAACCAGAAAATTTCAGGCCAGGGAAATACAAAGTTACAATTGATTTTGAAAAAGATGGAAAAAGCTATCATTTTGAGCCAGAATTTACTTGGGGAGTTTTGGCAATCAACACAAACAAATCGATTTATTTGCCAGGAGAAAAGGCATTCTTTCAAATGGCGGTTTTGGATACATTGGGGCACACTGTTTGCGATGCAAATTTAACTTTGGAAATTACAACGCCGAGCAGAAAGAAAACAATTTTCACTACTGAGGAAATTCAAATTGCTACCACTACAGAGGAAATAGCAACTTCAACGATTGAAGAGGCAACAACGAGCAAAGAAATTACAACAACGACAGAAGAAATAACTAC
>Ga0207433_10000242_pt1 | contig 132309 bp, 104 predicted proteins | sample YelNatPaOPGAMG01_FD_187559 | JGI IMG/M metagenome (GOLD analysis project Ga0207433, IMG submission 187559) | Hot spring thermophilic microbial communities from Obsidian Pool, Yellowstone National Park, USA - OP-RAMG-01 (SPAdes) (version 3) | ecosystem: Environmental > Aquatic > Thermal... | reverse complement strand
CTTCAACAATCGACCGCAGCTCCGCCTCGGATTCGCCGGTCTTGAGATCAGCGAGAACCTCAACCATCATCGGCACCATTACATCCACCCACCCGGAGCGCAGCAGCGAAAGCGTGCCGTCAAAATCGAAGAGGACAACCTTAGCATGCTTCGCAGGCGTGCCGGAATGAAGGCACTCAATCATGGAGCCGGACCTCAAAGTCTGCTGTCAATGCAGGAGTACGCCTAATGAACTTCAAAACGCAAATGTTTATATTAGGCGGCAACCTTCTTACGTGTAAACAGCGGCGGCGTCAATCGCGGAAAGCATTTCTCCGCCGGATCACCGGCAGTGGCGGAGAGGCTCTTGCCGGGCCGTGAGCCGACCGCAGATATTCCCGCCACGGCTGAAGCTGCAACAACAGGCCAGCTACGTTCACACCTTCTGCCGCTGGCTTGAACTTCTCCAGTTTGGTGCAGCCCTTTTCGAGCAGCGAGCGAAACCCCTCAAAGTTACCCCTGGCGTGATGATGAAATGCCGCCGCCACTTGAATAAGGCTGTGCAGGAAAGTCTTGCGGTCTCCGGACGCCTTCAGCCATACCGCTTCCATCGCCTCATGGGCTTCAAAATACTTCTCCGCGTTGAACAGTCGTATTCCCTCGCAGAGGCCACGTTCCATAGTCATAAGGGGTCCCTGACGCAGTGTCAGTTCTGCGATATTCTAAGGCACATTCAGATCTTTTCCGGGACAATTCGTAACGCCTGCATAGGAGGGACTATGACTTCCGCGCCAAAAAACGGTGCGATCTGCAGCGGGGTTGCGGCAACGCGGAAGACACGCGGTTTCCGCCAAGGTTTGTCATTGACTAAGCGCGTATTTGTCAGTGACAGGGCCGACCCAGGGCAGGCATTCGAGGTGAAGCGCAGGGCCGCTTTATGACCCTGCGCTTTGCACTGCAGGTTCAAAGGAAAGGCTGCGACGTTGAAAGGACGACTTAAGATCCCGTACGAGCCCTTTCTAACGGACCGCAGTAAGGAAGCTCTTGAATGTGTGGGTTACGTCGGCCATAGTCAAAGAGTGCGGGCCGATGAACAGTACCCCACCTACAAGTATTAGCAGCGCCAGCCAAAGACCCAATGTGGCGTATTTGTTTAATGGTGGTTCCGGAGGATCCGGAGCACCCTTGATCAGAATCAATCCGCCTGACCTTTCTAATCGTATCCCCATTTTCCCCTCCCCGGCAGCAATGATTGCAGGCCCCGCTGCATGAGCTTTCACCTGGGGCTTTCCGCTGGCGCACGCTGATTTCACTGGCACCTCCAAGCTCGTGCGACAGCGGCAGAGTGACCACTTTATTTCCCTGAGTAGACGACAGTTCCGGGTGACAGTCCCAACGAACTTTCTGCGTGCCCTCCCGAGAACCGAAGAGTTCCGCCTCCCGCCAGAACTTCCTGCCCGCTCGGTAGAAATCAATATAGCGATCAGCAGGAAGAAACCCATTCAGGCAAGGCTTGGAATTCGCAACCGGAAAATACCTGATGTCGCCTGGATAGTTACTCGATTTTTGATCAAGTCGCGGATGATGCTGAATGAGGGCCGTCCTGACCGGGCACGAAAAGGGGACGTAGAGGAAGCTCTGAAGTCTGTGATTCTCGCGATGGAAGATTGACTTCGCAGAGAGGGAGGGACACACAGAAACTGCTGATTTGAAATTGCAGATTTGAAATGGACCGCAGATCATGGGTGGATACATTGCCGCCTGCGCTGGGGAAATGCGGGAGGGAAGGTCCCTCCCGCAAAACTTCGTCATCAGGGCTTGGCAAACTTTGTTCCGTCCCACACCCAATTCAGCGAGTTGGCGAAGACGCTGGAATTGATGTCGGACAGGTTGTACAGCAGGCTCAGTTCGTCCCCGAGTCTGGTGGTGCCGGTGACAAGGCCTGTGAGGTTAGTAAAGTGGCTCCATCCGGTTGACAGGATTGAACTGGGTTGCGGCGGGGGCGAAGCCTGGTAGAAACCCGCTGCTGCGAGCACGGGGCCGATGGGGACGTAGCTCGCATTGTTGAGCGTCACAGGTGTGCACTTTGTTGCGTCACATTTAAGGGCTTCCCAGTTGGCAGGCGTAACCGCGACGGAACCGGGGCTGATTACTCGCGCCATGGGAAGGTACGGGTCGGAACTGCCGGCGGTCCGAGCCAGCGCGACAGGGTCGGTTGAGGGATCGTTGAGCGCAGTTGCCGGGACGATGTCAAGCGTGCGCCCGAGATACGGCAGGGCGTCATCGGGCGGCTGCGCATTCGGCGCCGAAGGCGGTAGCGGATAGATGTTCGACATCAGCGGGAGCATGCATCCTTGCGCGTGCAGGTTGTTGAGCGCCGATTGGAGGGCGTTCGAGAAATCGCTGCGCACGGCGAACGTCAGCGGAATGGCAGCCTGGAATGGTCCGGCCGGGCGGTCATTCGGCAACGGGACGAGCGAGAGCGGTGCCGCACTCGAGAGCCAGCCGAGCGGCGGATTTGGTCCGGCGACGCCCAGGATGCCTGCCAGCATCTGCTCACGCATGGCTGGTTCGGAGAGCGTGTTGAGCAAATTGATATAGCCGCCGATTTCGGAGATGTTTCGCGGCGCGGGAATTCGCGAGGGAATAATGTTGCCCTCGAGCGCCAGCCGTCGAAGAATCATCACTTGCGCCTTGAAGATGTCGGGTGAACTGGCCGACTGTACCATGTTGAGCAATGCGCTGGTCAGCGCATCGCTTGGGGCCGGGGTCGGCGTGCTGCTCGGATCGTCTGCCATCGTGTTTCCTCCTTTTCAGTCCGCGCTTGGCGGTGACTCCGCCGGCGGATGCTCACATGTGCCGAGATTCTCAGTGCTTGTTCTTGACAATGAAGTTTTGCAGGGGCGATTCATGTTGCAAGTTCAAACTCGGCAAACCGGAGAATCGTCCCCGCTCTAATTGCGGCTGGCGCTATGTGTTTCCGCCACCTCCGCCGGAACCACCACTTCCTCCGCCAGAACCACCCGAGCCGCCGGAGCCTGAGCCGGAAGAGTCTGAGCCTCCGCCCCCACCCGAGCCGGACGTTCCAGACCCGCCCGAGCCGCTTGAGGCTGAGGATCCTGATCCAGATTTCGAGCCAGAAGAACTCTTGCTGGATGAACTACTCGTGTCCTTGGGGGCTTGGCCTTGTTGTGCAGCCAGTGCACTCGATCCGGCATTGGGGTTGCCGCCGTAGATGCCTCCGACGATGTTGCCGACGGTCGCCATGGCCTGCGCCTGGAGGTCCTTGGTGGTCTTCAACGCATCGGCGCGGGCGCTTTCGGCGGTTTTCTGGCTGTTCAGGATCAGCGGCGCCAGTTGTGAAGCCCCGGTGATGTCCGTGCTGAAGTCCTTCTGGCCGGCTGCCGCCTGGACCATGGCACTCAGCAGGCTGGTGTCGGGCGCGGTTGCACCACCGCTGGTGAAGTTGTTGTTGATCAGCGGCTGCATGCCGGTCAGGGCGCTCGGCCCGCTGAGACCTGCTGCGATTGACGGCTGCGTCGTCGGGAGCGTGACAGGAGCAATCTGCGGCGCAGTGTCGGCTGGTGAATCCTGCCAGTTCCAGAAGCGCGTCAGGTCGATTTTCTCTGCGGACGAGCAGTGGCCCAGCACCGCCTCACCCAGGACGCCGCGCGTGGGCAGCGCAATCGTGGACTTCGGCGGGTCAAAGGCGGTTTTGTGGAACTGCGTCAGCATCTCCTGGACCTGGCTGGATGTAATACTCATGCTCTCCGCCACCGAAGCTGGAATGATGAAGGGCATGATCATCGAATTGCCGTAAAAGCCCAATACCTGGTTCTGCACGCAGTTGAGCAGCGGAACCATCTGTGATTCATCGGTGATGCCGCCGGTTGGCACGCCGATGGTGTAGCCTTCGAGCATGATGGCGCGCTCTTCCGGCGTGAGCGACCACCACACAGCCTTTGAATAAACCATCGTGTTGCGCACAACGTGCTGGAGCATCCTCTCAATTTCGAGGAGTTGCGAGTATTTCAGCACGGGAGCGAGTTGCACCGCCGGAACCGGGTAAACCACCGGCGGCAGTTCGACGCCGCTCAGGTCGTCATTGGCGTAGGTTTCTTTGGGATCGGGACTCGCGCTGCCGCCTCCTGTCACCGCCAGGAGCGATGCTGTGAAATTGCCCAGGATGGGGCCCCCCAGTTCATTTTCAAGCTCCTGCGGCGAGAAGTGGATCGTTGAGCTGACATACTTTGTGTCGGATGTGATTTGCAGCGGAATGCCCATGATGACGGAGGTCTGGACTTCAGGGCTGATGAGGTCATAGTCCCAGGGCTGGAACCGCCGCGTCAGCTCAAACCCGATGATGTCATTCCGCGCAAGCGAGGGCGGGACCGCCAGGCTGCCTGCGAGGGGGTACGATTTTCCGCCGATCTGAAACAGACCCAGAATCGTGCCGCCGTTGCGCCGAGCGCGCAGATAGCCCAGCAAAGAATCCTTGGCGGCAAACGAATTTTTGGGGTCTGTATGCACGTCCGGCACGGGATCGATTGATCCTGCAAGCCGCGTCGGGCCGATCCGCGTTCCGCGCCGCGTGACCGCACTGACGTAAATTTCTTCAAAAGGAAGGAAGGTCCCCTCCAGCCGGAAGTTAATGACGTCCTCCGCGGCCGAGGCCGCCGATTGAACGTCCGCCGTCGGATCGGCAGCGAACTGACGAAGCAGCGTGAGCCCGTACTGGAACTGGCGCGGCAGGCTGCGTGCGAGCACGTCGGCGTGCTTCAGAATCAGTGCGTACCGTCTCAGCACATCGTCGCGTTTTTGAGGGATATTGTTTGAATCAAGCAACAGCGTCTGGTTAGGAGGCAAAAAGCGCACGACTTCGAGCGGGACCAGACAGACAAGCTGCGCTCCTTCAACGTCCGTTGTGATGTCAAACAGACGCAGCACTTCCCAGTATTGCAGGGTGAGAGCGCGGGTATGGTTGTGGTTGGTGATGGTCTTGGTAGTGACGGTTTCGGATTCAGTGGCGGAGGCCAGTCGCATACTGGTGCGGAAAGCGTCGCGCCGCGCGGCCGCCTGGCGGGCAACGGCGGAATGCGAATCCTCCGCGGCCTGCTGCACCTGGTCGCGCTGGCCGCTCATCCATTCGGAACTGATGCCGCTCGAGGATGATGAGCCGCCGCCGCCTGAGACCAGCAGAATGCTTGCTCCCCAGGAACTCGAACTGGCGTCGGTCTGGAAGCGGCTGCCGCCCTGTGCCATTTCATTAAAAGCGGAAGTGAAAGTCGCGTGCGTTGAGGCGTCGTTTGTCGCAAAGAGTGTCTGCTGCTCCTGCTCGCTCAGAAGTTCACTTTCGCGCACGGCGGAAGTGTCCACGCGTTCGAAAATCGCAACTTCTTCCTGTTCGCCCGGAGCGAGCGGCAGGGAGTACACGAGGTTGCCAAGTGCGTAACCCTTGGGGGTCCACAATTGGGCCATCCGCACGATGTAGCCCAGTCCCAACGTGCCCGCCATGGGAACAGTTTCTGAAATGCCGACTGTCGTTCCGCCGTCCACGCCGATAATCTGATCGCGGAAGCCGTCCACACTGATGGGCTGCTCGACGGGCGTGCGGTCAACATAGCTCGTTTGCGCCGTCACGCCGATGGGAAACGGAAGATGCCACTTGGTCATCAGATTGAATCTTGAACCATCGGCCTGTGGAAAGCGGAAGACTTCGGTTACGATGCTCGTGCGCGGCTCGACAAGGCGAAAGAAGACGGAGTAGGGAAACCGGTCCACCGAATAATCCGTCCGGAAAGAAAGCTGACATTGCCCCTGGTCGCCCAGGGTTACCGCGGGCAATTGTAGTGGCTGGGGTGCTGGCTGCCCTGGCTGAGCTATTCCGTCCGTCGGCAGCAAGGCCTTGAGGCTGGCGATGATGCTGACCGGCAGCGGATCCACCTGCGTATCCAGCGTGATGATGCCCACCAGCCCATTGGCTGCGATCTGATCGGCGTTGAGGGTGATCGTCGGATTCGCGTTGGCGCCGTGCACGACGATCGAGAGGCTGTTCGAACTCGGGAACGGCCTGCCGGTGGGAAGCGACAGGGTGAACGCACCCTGGTCGTCCGTCAGTGCCACCTGATGGCCTCCGCCCGGAACGCCAAACTGCGCCAGGTCGATCTGCAACTGGACCCGTGCGGCCGCTCCGCCGTCCGGCTCGCGGAGCGTGCCGATCAGGTATTCGGGCGATGGCCGTTGGGCCAGAATCTGCTTCAACAGAGTAACGTGCTTTGCTGCCTCGCTGAGCGTCAGGTAGAAATGATTGACTGCCTGAAGGCGATTTTGCTGGAAAGCTGCCGCCTGTTGTTCGGTCGGCGCCAGAATGTCGTCAGAAAGCGGGATCCGCCGCAGAGCCGTAACCGGTTGCACGGTAAGGGTTGTTGCGTCTGTTGTCAGATGAGGTCCGGCCACTGCGCCCGCGGCTGGTCCGCCTGCGGGGTCAGGAGTCGGGGGTTGCTGCGCCATAGACACACCTCCATTGTGTGAGTTGCCTGCAAGACTCGGATGTTCCCGCGCGCACAGCCGGCCGGCGGCACGCGCAACTACAGAATTACCAGGATTTCCCCCAAGTGACTGATGACGCGATCATACACCAGGTTTTGGTGTTGTCAAGAAAAAAATTTTAATGATAGTTAATGTATGCCTAATCAACAGGTTGCGCATTCGACGGCGTGCCCAATTTGAAATGCGAGCGTCGAAATCTCAATCATGCGCGCCGCGGAGGCCGTTCGAACGCCGGGGACCGGGCGAATATTCAACGGTCGGCTGATGCCGGACAGGTTGCGGGTAGAGATTCATCAAGGCGAGAAATTCCGGCGGAATATCAGAGCGCACGGGAAGCCCGAAACTCTTTGCTGTTTCAAATGTGATTGGGTGGTCATGCGTCCAGGTGCCTTCGGAGAGCAGGCGGGCGAGTTCCTCCGCCTTTTGGGGCGTGCATTTGTCGGCGAGCAGTTCCTGCACACTTTCCCGCAGTTGTGATACGGCCTTCTCTGCCTGGTCGGCCAGGATGAGGGTCTCGTCATTAACCCGTTCAACAGGCTTTCTGGCCACGGCCTTTAGAATTGAAGCGGCAGGATATTGGCCCAGTTGCGGATCGACGGGCCCGAGGACTGCGTCTCCGCTCATGACAATCTCGTCTGCGGCCAAAGCGATGAGGGTACCGCCCGACATCGCATAGTGCGGAATAAACGCGGTGACTTTCCCTTTATGTTTGTGAATTGCCCGGGCAATTTGAAGTGAAGCCAGGACAAGGCCTCCCGGCGTGTGCAGCATGATGTCCAGAGGCACGTCGGGATCAGTCAGGTGAATGGCCCGCAGCACCTCTTCGGAATCATTGATGTCGATGTAGCGAAACACAGGAAACCCCAGGATGCTCATGGTTTCCTGCCGGTGAACGAGAAGAATGACGCGAGAATTTCTGCGGCGCTCAATTCGACTGATCAGGCGCTGCCGTGACGCTTCCAGAAATCGCTGCTTGATGACAGGCTGAATAGCAGACAGTACGAAGAAAAGCCAGATAAGATCCATGCCGTTCATCAGTTCTCCCTCCAGTAACCATACGGAAGCCATGCGCCTTCGATCCCGTATTCATCACGCGAGGCACGGCGATAACCCTGTCCGCGCCTTGCAAAGAAAAAACACAACACAATCCCCGTGACAAAGCCCCCGACGTGTGCCCACCAGGCGATCCCGCCAACGGTCTGCGCGCTGGCCAGAGACAAGGTGCCGCCAAACACTTGAAGAAGGGCCCAATAACCGAGGAATAGGATGGCAGGCAGTTCGAAGAATACCGGAAAGATGAGCACGGGAAACAATACGATAATGCGTGCCAAAGGAAAAAGCAAAAAATACGCCCCCATAACGCCCGCGATGGCGCCCGAAGCCCCGACCGTCGGGATCGTCGAATCCGGAGTGACAAAGCATTGCGTGATTCCAGCGGCGAGCCCGCAAAGAGTATAAAAGATTACAAAGCGGACTGGTCCCATGCGGTCTTCCACATTGTCGCCAAATATCCAGAGCACCCACATGTTCCCGATGATGTGCAACCAACTGCCATGCAGAAACATGCTGGTGAGGAAAGGCCAGTAATCGCCGGGCGGGAATCCGGCATGGGCAGCCCATAAGGGATGCGAATAATAAGCAGGCACAAGCCCGAACGTGAAAAAGAAATGCTTTAGCGCTGGCTCAGGCAGCGACAACTCAATAAAAAATACGATGCCATTGATGAGAATGAGCGACCAGGTGGCTACAGGCGGATTTAAGCGAGGGACGGTATCTCCCACGGGAAACATTTACTACCCCAGATCGAGAAGGATTTGCTGGAAACCCGAAAAATGACAGTTGGTTTGCAACAGAAAGCAATTGAGGTTGCTTCCACTTCTTACCACGAGCATGGCCACATCAACACCAGCAATTTGAGGCAATTCGTCAGATAGTTCAATACGATCCCGCACAGCCAGGTGGGCTGCGAGACTTCTCAGCCCGCGTCTGCTGGCCCACGCAACCCGTAGAGCGCCATGGTCCGAAGCATATCCTGAGTTGCAGAGACCAGTCAATCCAAAGTACTTCGCGTAAACGAACACGCGCAGCAGAGATGCTAATTCGATTGCTGACTGCGGAAATATATTCTCGCGAAGGATCGAATTGAGCCTCCCGCCGAGGGAATTTCACGGAGGGCTCTGCTTGGCTGTCAGCACGGAAGGTAGAGAGTTACAGCCGCCTGCGAGGCTGCTGTCCATATCAATCATCAACCGGCTTGCAACGAACGAGCTTTGAGTTACAATCAAATGCCGCTGCACGGCAAGCAGGTTTGGTACTGTTTGTTTCAGGCCGGGCAGATGTTTTGAGAGCAATCAAACGCTAAGTTTGAGATGAGGAAAAAGTCATGAATTACAACGGAAAACGCTGGATTGTGTTCACGGCGGCCTGTGTTATCTTTGCCGCCTGTGCGGCCACTGCACAGGACAATTCAAAGTTGCCTTACATGAATCCCAACCTGCCCCCCGAAGTGCGTGCGGCAGACTTGGTGCACCGCATGACGCTTGAGGAGAAGGCTTCTCAACTTGTCAACCAGGCTCGCGCAATCCCGCGCCTTGGCGTGCCGGCTTACGATTGGTGGAGCGAAGCCCTCCACGGCGTCGCTGTGAACGGCACCACGGAATTCCCGGAACCCATCGGCCTTGCCGCCACATTCGACACGCCGGCCATTCATGAGATGGCCACCGCAATCGGCATCGAAGGGCGCGTTGTGCACGCCCAGGCCTTGCACAACGGAAGCTCGAATATCTTTCACGGCCTCGACTTTTGGGCGCCCAACGTCAACATCTTTCGCGATCCGCGCTGGGGCCGCGGCCAGGAGACTTACGGCGAGGACCCATTCCTCACTGCCCGTATGGCGGTGGCCTTTGTTACCGGGATGCAGGGCAACGATCCGAAGTACTTCCGAGTCATCTCGACTCCCAAGCACTTTGCCGTGCACAGCGGGCCGGAGCCTACCCGCCACTTCGCCGACGTGGACGTCAGCAAGCATGATATGGAGGACACGTACCTTCCAGCCTTCCGCGCTGCGATAGTCGAGGGCCATGCCGGGTCCGTGATGTGCGCGTACAACGCCATCAATGGTGCGCCCGCATGTGCCAACCCGTTTCTCCTGCAACACACGCTGCGCGGGGCATGGCAGTTCCAAGGGTATGTGGTATCTGATTGCGGTGCTGTCCGCGACATTTTCGAAGGGCACCACTATCGTCCCACCCAGCCGCAGGCCTCGGCAATCTCGCTGGAACGCGGCATGGACAATGAGTGCATCGACTTTTTCGCGCCCGTGAAGGACGACCACGACTACCGGCCATATATCCAGGCCGTGCAGCAGGGATATCTTTCCGAGAGCGCGATTGACACTGCTTTGATTCGCCTGTTCACGGCACGCATCAAGCTGGGCATGTTCGACCCTCCCTCGATGGTGCCCTACGACCACATCGATCCGAACGAACTCAACAGCCCGGCGCATCGTGCCCTGGCCCGCAAACTGGCCAATGAATCCATGGTGCTCCTGAAAAATGACGGCGTGCTGCCGTTGAAGCCCACGGTCAAGCGGATTGCCATTGTCGGCCCGCTTGCGGACCAGACTGCCGTCCTTCTGGGCAATTACAACGGCATACCTACCCATACCGTAAGCATGCTCGAGGGCATGAAGGCTGAGTTTCCCAACGCCAAGATTACTTATGTTCCTGGGACGCAGTTCCTCTCAAATCAGGGCAATCCCGTTCCTGCTTCCGTGCTGACGACGCCCGATGGCAAACCCGGCCTCGAGGCCCAATACAGTTCAGGCCTGAGCCTGGGCGGGACTCCCACGCCGATTACTTCCCGTGTGGAATCCAACGTTGATTTGAGCGAGAGCAGCCTTCCTGAACAGGCGAAAGGGAAACCCTCGCTTGCCGTGCGGTGGACCGGGTTCCTCACTCCCACCGAGACCGGCGATTACCTCGTCGGCATCAAGGTCAACGGCTTCGGGCGCGTTTCTCTTGGCGACAGGACAGTGGCACAGATTTCCGGCTCCGGAGCAAATCTTGGGCGGGTGCATTTGGAGAAGGGGCAGCGGGTGAAGCTGGAAGTAGTGTACGGACAAATGACCACCAACAAGCCTGAGGCCCAGCTTATCTGGGCGCCAGTAAATAATGCGCCTGACCCTGCCGCTGTTGCGGCTGCAAAGAACGCGGACGTTGTCATCGCAGTCGTCGGCATTACGAGCCGTCTGGAAGGCGAAGAGATGCCGGTTGATCAGCCGGGCTTCCTCGGCGGGGACCGCACGAATCTCAAAATGCCCGAACCGGAAGAGGAACTTGTCCGAGCCGTGGCTGCAACGGGCAAGCCTCTGGTCGTGGTGCTGATGAACGGCAGCGCGCTCGCTGTCAACTGGGAGAAGGCGCATGCCGACGCCATTCTGGAGGCCTGGTACTCCGGCGAAGAAGGAGGGGCCGCCATCGCCGAGACCCTGAGCGGCAAGAACAATCCGGCTGGGCGCCTTCCCGTCACTTTCTACAAAGATGTCCGCCAGTTGCCCAACTTTGAGGACTACTCGATGCAGAACCGCACTTACCGCTACTTCAAAGGCGAACCACTGTGGCCGTTTGGCTATGGTTTGAGCTACACCACATTCAAGTACAGTGACCTCACTCTGCCGAATGCGCCGATCAATGCCGGTGATCCGCTGGATGTTTCGGTGAAAGTGACGAATACAGGCAAGATCGCGGGCGACGAAGTCGCCGAACTCTACCTGAAATTCCCTGATGTCCCCGGCAGGCCCAACATCGCTCTTCGCGGTTTCCAGCGCATCCATCTGGAACCGGGTGCAAGCCAGGTCGTGAAATTCCACCTGAAGCGACGTGACCTCAGCATGGTGACGGAAACGGGAGACATCATCGTCGCGCAGGGCAAGTACACAGTATCGGTCGGCGGAGGCCAGCCGGGAACCGGCGCCCCGTCAGTCAGCGGAAACTTTGACATCAACGGCCAGATCATGCTTCCGGAATAGGCGTCGTGCCTCAATTCGGCGTGGACGGGCGGGAACGGCTCTCCTGCTGGCAATTCGCGAAGCAAAGGTTCCTGCTGAAAAACGGAATCACGTGGTCCTGGAAGCGGTAGGCCACGTGGCTGGTGTGCGTGCCGTGATAAACCTCAAAGCTGCTGGCAATGCCATAGTTTTCCAGCACCTGATGCAGCTTCATCATGTCGAACCGTAAACCATCCTGGTCGCCCACGTCCATGGCAATCGCGCGATAACGCCGCAGGTTGTCGATGTATTGGTCGATCATCGCAAGCGGTGCATTTGCCGTCCATTTGGCCAGTACATCAGGCTGCCGCTCACCGTTCTTGAACGGCAGATCAAGATAAAGCGGCGGATTTTTCGGGTCGGGAGACCACGCAGCGGCCGAGGCGAGCATGGCTCGGGCGAAGAACGGCAGTCGGGCCGCATCAGCAGGAGTTTTTACCGATTCCAATTCTTTCTCTTGCGACTCCATGGCCTGCTGCATGGCTGGATTTGACGGCCTCGAGCCCATCGGGGAAAGGCAGCAGGCACTCATCACATAAAGGCTCCCGAATACGTCGGGGTGTTTCATGCCGATCCGAACGGCGCCATAGCCGCCCATGGAATGGCCCACCAGCCCGCGCGCCAGCCGGTTGGGAATCGTGCGGTAGTGCGCGTCAACATAAGCTACAACATCGTGCGCGACGTACCGCTCGAAATCGCCCGTGGTTACGGAGCTTGAATACATCGACCCGCCATAGAGAGTCTTTGAATCGGGCAGCACCACAATCATTTCGCGGCTTCCTTGGGCAAAGGCCCCTTCAATGGTTTGCGGAACATGGATTTCGTGCGTCCACTGCTCCGCGCCGATGGAATAGCCATGGAGTGCGTACACCACAGGATACCGGCGGTGCTTGTCCCTCCTGTAGCTGGGCGGCAGGAACACGATCGCGTCGCGGTCCACAGCATCGCCCTCGAGGTTTCCTTCGAGCGCCTCGCCGTGAATCTTAACGTGCTCTACAAATACAGGCTTTGCTCCCGGGACAACAGGAGGAACTTCTGTGCTTACCTGGGCTCTGCTTGGTTGAGCGGCTGTGACCAGTATTGTTGTCACAACTAGAACGGTCCATACTGTCGCGTGTCGGTTTTGAAGAAAACGATCCATCGCATTCACCTCCGGCTTCTCTTTGGAAATGTGCATCGATTCCCACGTCCATCATGGGGGCGTTTGTAACATGAGAAAACCATGGTTGTCCACCATGGCGATGGTGCGGCAAAGCGGCATCCGCGCGTCGCATTTGAGCAGGACCTGCTTTGACGCGACAAATTCGATCTCTTCGCGTCACGCTGCGCACTGCTTCTTCGGGCGGGCGAATCAGACGGACGACAGGGGTTTCCACTTACAGGTCGGCTGTATTGGTGCTGGAGGAGGGAGTCGAACCCTCACGCCGTTTGCACAGCGCCAGATTTTGAGTCTGGTGCGTCTGCCAGTTCCGCCACTCCAGCAATCAGGCGTAAGGAACTACTTTACAACATGTTGCTGGTTGCATGCCATCTCTTCGATGATTGCTCAAAGGCGCAGATGCGGCTGAAAAACCCGACCCGCAGGTGCCGTTTACCGCGGGTTCATACTGGAGGGCGACCTGAGCACCCTGACAAAGCGTAAACAGGGGAACTGCCGTTTTTGAGAGACGAGGGTTGAGTTGTAGGGGCGGAGCGCAGATTGGATGCAAGCTGCTCGCATCCAATCTCGCGCCTTAATAACGGCAAGGGAAGACCTTCCTTGCTGAGTAATTACGCATATCATGCACCGCGGTTGCACGATCAATGGGTGAGGTCAGCCCGCCGGTCGCGTTTGTCCTGCCGGATTTCTCTTGTATCCTGCCGGACGTCGCGCCGGTCGCCCCGCAGATCACGAGTATCACGGCGGATATCACGCTTGTCCTGCCGGATGTCGCGTTTGTTTAAATCCGGATTCATTCTGTCGGCGCGCAGATCGCGGCGATCTGAGCGGATGTCACGAACGTCGCGGCGGGCGTCGCGAATATCGGCCCTGCGATCGCGCTTGTCCCGGCGGATGTCCCGTGTGTCGCGGCGGACATCGCGCCGAACGCCCTGGGCCTGCGCCGGCACAACCAAAATTGAAAAGCCAAAAAGGGCGATGGCAGCGGTGGTGAGTGTACATCGAAGGAAGCGGGTGTTGTTGAAGTTGCGAATCTGCATGGTTCACTCTCCTCAGGCGAATTTGTGACTACATGGTGATAAACCCGCGTCGTTGGAAAAAGTTGCGCAGGCTTGGCGCATGTTCTTTCAACGTCCACCAGGGCAGCGCTTCCAGAAAACCGGGATTTCTCACTCTGGCAGGTGCGGAACTCAGAATCAAATGCGCGGGGAAGAGCCGGTGCGATTTTGCGGTAAAATTTGACATCTGCGGCAGGATAGGTCATCCTCATTGCAGCCGCGTTTTGTGGGGGCCTTGAACAGTAAGATGAGAAAAATCCAGATTTACGACACGACTCTGCGGGATGGCTCGCAGGGTGAAAACATCTCTTTTTCGCTGGAAGACAAGCTCCACATTGTTCGGAAGCTTGATGACCTTGGCGTGGACTACATCGAGGGCGGCTGGCCCGGCTCAAACGCAAAAGACCTGGAGCTCTTCCGACGTGTGCACGAGCTGACGCTGAATCATGCACGCGTGGCGGCATTTGGCAGCACTCGGCACCCTCGGTATAAGGTTGAGGATGATCCGAACCTGAAATCGCTCGTAGAAGCGCACACCCCGGTCGTAACGATTTTCGGCAAAAGCTGGGACCTGCACGTGCGGACCGCGCTTGGCATAGCGCTTGAAGAAAACCTCGACCTGATTCGTGAGTCCGTGGCGTTTCTGAAATCGTGCGGCAAGGAAGTAATTTACGACGCCGAGCATTTTTTTGACGGGTTCAAGGCCGATGAAGAATATGCTCTGTCCACGCTGAAGGCGGCGGAAGAAGCCGGTGCGGACACGATTGTCCTGTGCGACACGAACGGCGGCACACTGCCTTCCGACATTCGCGAACGCTTTCTACGCGCCGCCGCCCAAGTGAGGACCCCGCTTGGCATCCATACGCATAATGACAGTGAAATGGCCGTGGCAAATTCAATTGTAGCCGTGCAGGCCGGGGCAATGCAGGTGCAGGGAACGATCAACGGCTACGGCGAGCGCTGCGGCAACGCCAACCTCTGCTCCGTAATTGCCAACATCGAGCTGAAGCTTGGCATGCGCGCAATCGGTAGAGAAAATCTGAAGCGCCTGACGGAAGTTTCCCATTACATCAGCGAATTGGCCAACCTGCCGCCGCGCCAGGACCTCCCGTACGTCGGCAAGAGCGCCTTTGCACACAAGGGTGGCATTCATGTGAGCGCGGTGATGAAGGAAACCGCCGCCTACGAACACATCGATCCGGAGGTGGTGGGCAACGCCCGCCGCGTGCTGGTTTCAGAATTATCCGGGAAGAGCAATATTCTTTATAAGGCCGCCGAACGCGGATTAAAGATTGACAAGTCGTCCGCCGCGAAGGTTGTTGTGGACAAGCTGAAAGAGATGGAGCACTACGGGTACCAGTTTGAAGGCGCCGAAGCCTCATTTGAAGTGCTGTTCGACAGGCTGGTGCACGGGACCCGCGATCTGTTCGAACTGGACGGTTTCCGCGTGATTACAGAGAAGCGAGGTGCGAGCGAATCAACCTCTGAAGCGGTGATCAAGCTGCGTGTGGACGGCAAGGAAGAGCATACGGCCTCGGAAGGAGAAGGCCCCGTTAGCGCGCTCGACAGAGCACTGAGAAAATCACTTACCACTTTTTTCCCCTGTATTCGCGACATTCGCCTGACGGATTACAAGGTGCGCGTGCTGAATCCCGAAGGCGGCACCGACGCCAAGGTGCGCGTGCTGATTGAATCGAGCGACGGCAAGGAAAGCTGGGGGACGGTGGGCGTCTCTGAAAATCTCATCGAGGCCAGTTGGCAGGCCCTGGTGGACAGCATCACGTACAAGCTGAAAAAGGAATACGGACCGCGCAGTCAGAGTGCCGGAGAAGAAAGCGGCGCGGCGGACAAGCAGCTTGCCGTCCGGAAAGAGCCCGTCGAATCGCAGCATTCCTGATGTTCAGGCCTTCGTGTTTTCAGCATGCAGATACTCAGATGCCCATCCATTCGCTCCGCACGGCGCCTGAAAAAGATTCGATTGAAGAACCGGCCCTTTCCCGATAGAATAAGGTCACACCTTAATCTGCTAATTTCACCGGGTGGAGAAAACCGATGGGAGCTCTGCCGACGCCTGAACAACTGCCTCGGTCCAGGCCGAATTCCCTTCGAGGAAAAAGCAGCCCAGGAAGTGTGGTAGATCGCTGACTTCCGTCGGGGCGACTTTTTCAGGGATTTCGAATGTTTGCAAATTTGAAAGGCCATAAGCCTGGTGAGCAATCCTCCTTGATTCAAGTAGAAGAAGCCCGGAAAATAAAAATCCTCGCCTGTTACTACGTAGCGACAAGCGTGGACGGACTGATTGCAGATTGGGCAGGCAGCGTAGATTGGCTTAATCCTTTCCACGGCACCGACTACGGGTTCCACGCCTTTGTTGAAACGATTGATACGGTCGTGATGGGTCGAAGGACCTATGACCGCCTCCTGAAGACGTCAAAGACGAACCCCTATGCGGGAAAGAGGTTTGTTGTTCTTTCCCACTCCAGGTCCAGCGGCCCCCATGCTGATCTGTTTTGGCCGGGACCTCTGGACGATCTGATGGTCCGCCTTGACGCCATGGGCTCAAAGTCGTTGTGGATCGTCGGCGGCGGATCAGCAGCAGGGGCTTTTCTTGAAGCCGGGCTGCTTGACGAAGTGCAGCAGTTCGTCATGCCGGTGCTCCTTGGTTCGGGAACCCCTCTCTTTGGCCCGCTGCGCCAACCGGTTTCGTTTCGTCTCAAAGATAGCCGGGCTTTCCCGAATGGCGTCGTGCAGTTGCGATATGCGCCAGGAGTTTGATTAGGTCCTTGCGATTCGTTCGACGCAAACCTGGAATGTGCCACCTGGATGATATCCACGCGGCCGCAGGGAATTGCGCTGTTGAAGTCATCGAGTGGGTCAGGAGGCTGATGCGGTTTCGTGCACCGGGGATTCTTTCTTCGCACGGACGCTGATCATCAGGGCACTGCCAAGGAGCGAGGCGATAAAGAGGGTAATCATCATGCCGGTGTCGGCGAGGGCGTGCGCGAAGGCCCCGGCAATCGAGCCGCCGGCAAAACTGCCCAGAAATTGCATGCTGTTGTAAACACCCAGCGCGCTGCCCTGCGCGGTTTCCGGAGCGGTCCTGCTGACCATGCTGGGCAGGATCGGCTCGAGGCCCGTAAAGCCGATATAAAAGAGCGTCCCACCAGCCAGAATGGCGGCGATGTGGTTTGGATCGATCCCAAGCAGCGCGGGGCGGAAGAGCAGAACCGCACTTGGCAGAAAAACGAGGAAGGCGATTGCGGCAAGCGGCCGGGCTAAGCCGTGATCTGCTCCTCGCGTGAAGAGGAACATCGTGATGCCGCTGATGAAAATCATTGGCAGCAGGACTTCATAATACTGGGTCATCTTCATGTGGTAGCGGCCGGTGACGATCAGCGGGAAGTAGAAAAAGAAGGTACTCATGAAGAAATTCATGAGGAACCCGCCGGCGTCAAGCGCCAGCAGCGCCGGGGTGCGGATGATTCCGGCGAGCGGTGCAGGCTCGGCGCCCGAAGGAGGCGTCTCCGGAAGATAGTGCGCCAGCAGCATGTCGGTGCCTAATCCAAGCACTCCTGTGATCCAGAAGAGCCACGCTGTCCCGAAAATCCCTGCCAAGATAGGGCCGCCGATCACCCCGATGATAAAGGCTGCACCAATGGGTATCCCGAGGATTGCCATGGCGGTGGAGCGGCGTTCAGCCTGAATATGATCAGCCACGGCGGCGAAAGCCACGGAAATGATGGCGCCGCCGCCCTGCACCAGCCGGCCGGCGATCAGCACTCCAATTTGCATTCCTGATGGAAACCAGTGCGGGACGGCACAGATAAACGACCCAAGGCTGAACAGGGCCATGCCGAGGATCAGGACCTTGCGGCGGCCGATGCGGTCTGACAGGCGGCCGAGCGGGATCTGAAGCAGCGCCATGGTGAGGCCATAGGAGCCGAAGGCGAAGCCTACCAGAAAGCGCGAGTGCGTGAACTGCAGGCCATAAAGCGTGAAGACGGGCAGGACCAGGAAAAGACCCAGCATCCGCAGACCTACCACGCTGGCGAGCGCGAGCAGAATTTTCTTCTGGAGGGATGTAAACGGTACGCGATTGGCTTTTGATCGTCTCGCCATTTCAGACCAGGAAAACAGATCGGCTGGAGCAGCAGATCAATTTCTAAGTGCTTTGGCAGCCTGGACCGTTACCTTCATCTTAGCGATCGCTTCATCAACGGAGCGCGTTTTCAGGCCGCAATCGGGATCGACCCAGATATTCTCTTTGGGGATGACGGCCATGGCCTCGCGCAGGCGCTGCTCGACCACAGGCTCTTCCTCGATCACGTGCGAGTGGACGTCCACCACCCCGAAGCTGATGTCTTTGGTGTAGGGGTCCTTTTTGAACAGGTCCAGCATATCAAGCCCACTGTTCGACATTTCCAGGTCGAAATTGTCAACGGGGAATTTCAGCATCTGCGGATAAATGTTTTCAAACGCGCCATAGCAGATGTGGGTGAGGAAATAGGCGTTCAACCCTTCCGTCACGATCCGCATAGCCTCGATGGCCATCGGCAATTCCTCCGGTCTTACGGAGGTGGCCGGTTCATCGATCTGGATGATTTTCGCGCCCGCTTCCACCAGCGCCTGGACTTCCTTGCGAATTTCGCCGGCCAGGGCGAAGCACGCGGCTTTGCGGTCGGGGTAAGCCTCGTTAAATGACCAGTCCATTACAGTATAAGGGCCGGTCAGCATTCCTTTCACGGGCCGTTTGGTGAGGCTCTGCGCGTATTTCCACCAGTCCACGGTAATCGGCCCCTGCCAGCGGACCTCGGAAGTGATGATGGGTTTATGATAATAGCGGTTGCCGTAGGAGCGCACCAGACCGCCCTGTTCGAACCCCGCGATGTGCTCAGAAAAATAGGCTACCATGTCTCCGCGGTACATTTCGCCGTCCACGAGCACATCAACGTCCAGTTCTTCCTGCTTCCGGATCCAGAACTCCGTCGCGCGCCTCTCGGCCTCTTCCAGTTGTTCGCGCGTGATTTTCCCTTTGGCAAACTCCGACCGCGCCTTCATCAGATAATCCGGCTTGGGGAAGCTTCCAACCGAAGTGGTCGGCAGAATGGGCAAATCAATTCCAAGTTGTCGAAGTTTCTCTCGGCTCATTGGCCCTTTCCCAGAAAAGTGTTCCTGACCGTTGCCAGGTGCTTCAATTTCAGTTGCGCGCGGTCGCGCGGAAGATATTCCAGCCCGCACGACGGCGTAAGATACGCGCTGCCGGATTTGATGCCGGAGGCGATTTCTTCAATCTCACGCGCCAGAACATCGGCCTTTTCAAGGCGCGTGTTGCGCCCATCGATGAGACCCAGCGCGAGGATTTTGGACGAACCTTCGGAGACAATCATTGCGGGCAGTTTCGGGCTATAGGTGAAATCCAGGCACAGCGCATCAACCGGCAGCGACTGGAGTTTCGAATAGAGCGGCGCGACATCTCCGAAGTAGAAGGCCAGCATCAGTTGCGCACTTTTCTTCTGCGCGGCCAGGGCCCTAACGCCCGATTCAAACAACCCAAAATCGTCCGCGTGCTTCAGGATGGCCGGCTCGTCTACCTGAATCAAGGTTGCTCCCGCATCGGCAAGGGCGGCGACTTCCTCTGCCAGCGCACCCGCGTATGCTTCAGCGAGCTTGCCGACCTGAACAGCGCCCGCGTCCTTGGCGAGCGACAGCCGCGCCAGCGTGTACGGGCCCGTAAGAACGGCTTTGACCGTCCGGGAAGTTTTACTGCGTGCAAACTTGAATTCGTCAACAATCAGCGGCTGCCTGCGTTCAATCTTTCCATCGACGACGGGCTGGCGGAAATAAAAGTTGGTGTCAAAGAACCTCAGGAGGCCGTTGATGTGAATTCCCGTGAGCTTCCCAGCCAGGTGTGATATCGGATCGTACCAGCGGATCTGGCCGTCCGTGACGACATCGAGGCCTGCCTCGTCCTGCTCGGCGAGGGCCAGTTCTGTCATGCGGTCTTCCGCAGCGCGGATGTCGGCGTCGGTCTTTTCACCCTTCTCCTTCAGCGCGATCGTGCGGCGGAGCAGTTGTCCTTCCGGGCTGTCGCCAATACGCGGATAACTGCTGTGGTTTGCGAGCTTCAGTTCCATTCAGATATTTCCCTCTTAAGGTTGATGTCGTCCGGAGAAAGTGCGAACCTTGCTGCGCAGGCCGGAAGGCCCGGCAGGTTTCCTTAGAACGAATAGGAAATCATTGCCCCACGAACTCCGCCTTGATAGCGTGAGGGATGATCCCAGCCTGGTAGCCTCGGTCAAGCAGAGTTTGCACGGCCTGCCTGCCCTTTTCGCCGTAGTCGAGCGTCCACTCATTAACATACATGGAAACGAAGTGTTCTGCGGTGGCCGGCTCAAGGCCCCTGGCAAAGTGCAAAGCGTACTCCAAGGCTTCTTCGCGATGTTCAAGACCGTAGGCAATGCTCGCGCGGAGAAGAGAATCGGCGCGGTGGATGGTTTCCGGATCAAGCGCACGGCGAATCACGTTACCCCCCAACGGCAACGGCAGACCCGTCTCATTCCGCCACCATGCCCCCAGGTCGACCATCTTGGCCAAGCCGTAACTCCCGTAAGTCAACTGGCCTTCGTGGATGACGACGCCAGCGTCAGCTTCTCCTTTCACCACTTTGTCCAGAATTTCGTCAAAGCGCGCTTCTACGGTCTCGATGTCAGGTTCATAGAGGCACAGTGCAAGGTAGGCCGTTGTCTTTTTTCCAGGTATTGCCACCCGTTTCCCTTTGAGCTTTTCGCCGGCGAGAGATGCGCGCGTTACGACAATCGGGCCGTAGCCGTCGCCGAAGCTGGCGCCGCAGGACATCAGCATGTAATGGTCTGCAAGGTCCGCGTAGGCGTGAAACGACACCGCCGTGATGTCGTAAACTTCTTCCTGCGCCCGGCGGTTCAGCGTCTCGATGTCTTCCAGCACGTGAACGAAGGCAAGATTTCCCGTGGGGATTTTCTTTGTCGCCAGGGCGTAAAACATGAAGGCATCGTCAGAGTCGGGGCTGTGAGCCAGCTTCAGTTCGACAACCGCTGCAGACATTCCGGATCTGGGCTGCGTACTATTCTGGAGCATCGTGCCTATTGTACGAGTTTCGAATGAGTCAGAAATCCGAATTCTATCATAAGCGTCTAACTTCCCTCAATCGCGATTTACAAATGCGATTGACAAAGACTACAAGATGTCAATATCGGACAGAACGACCGCGCTGGAGCTTTCCTCGGCCGAGTGGTGAGTAATCGTCATTAGTTTCTCCGGGAACGACTCTCAGCATTCCAAATCGACTGGCACAGGCCGTTTTCTTCTAGCCATGATGAACTGGACCGAATCTTCTCAGAGTGAGCGTTGAAATGGCGTGCCGCAGCTGGTGGCTCGAAAGTTTTTGCCTCCGTGCTAGAATATACCGAGCCTCTCTTCATGCGCTATTCCACCTTGGAGAGGTTTGTAAGGAATGCCAGCATCTTTTTTATTTAATTCTTAGTAACTGCGTACCGCGAAGGGAAGATTTCGTGCAACTAATCGAAGCCCTGCTTCTCCTTCTTATTCTCTCCCGCACGATCGGAGAAGTCTTTGAGCACTACGGTCAACCGACCATGCTCGGAGAGATCGTGGCAGGCGTAATTCTCGGCCCTTCTGTTTTTGGTGTCGTTCGTTACACGGATGAAATCAAAGCGTTGGCTGATTTAGGCGTTCTCCTTCTGGTTTTCCTGGCGGGCATGGAGATGAATCTGGAAACTGTTTGGAGATCTTTTCGGGGCCGTGGCGCCTTTGTTGGGATTGCAGGTTTTGTCTTTCCGATGCTGCTCGGAGTTGGTCTGGGCTATCTGTTTCACATGGGATCGACACGCGCTGTCTTTATTGGACTTTGCATTGCTATAACTGCCCTGCCGGTTAGTGTGCGCATCCTTATGGACCTTGGCAAGATTCAGACTGAAATCGGCCAGCGGATTATTTCTGCTGCTATCTTTAACGATGTCACTTCTCTTTTGATTCTCGGTGTCATCCTGCAGATCAAGGGGACGGGTGGAGGGATAGGAACCGCCTTTTTCTCGATGGGTCTGGCGCTGGTGAAAGCAGTTACATTCATGGCGGGCGTAGTTCTGATTGCCCGCGTAATCAGACGTTTTTCTCCTCAACGGCTTTTATTTTCACGCAATCCCTTGGAGCGATTGCTCGTAAGACTTAAGGGAAAGGAATCCGTCTTCGCAGTCGTTTTGCTTTTCGTCCTTGCCTTTGCCAGCTTTTCGCAGGCCCTTGGAATGCAATTTGTAGTGGGAGCCTTTTTTGGGTCGATGCTGCTTACTTATGAGGTCCTTGGGAGAGAAAAATTCAACGAAGTTCAGAAAACGGCCTCAGATATCACAATGGGCTTTCTGGGTCCTATCTTTTTCGCAGCCATCGGACTTCAATTTAACGCCGCAAGCCTGAGGAACTGGGCGTTGGTCACTGCGATTCTTGTGGTTGCATTTGTGGGGAAAATCTTTGGGGGGTATTTCGGGGGACGGCTTGCCAGACTCTCAAAAGAAGAGAGTTGGGCGCTGGGCATAGGGCTGAATGGCAGGGGTATCATGGAATTGGTCATTGCGAACATCGCATTAGCAAACGGCTTCATCGGAGAACGCCTGTTTACAATCCTTGTGCTGATGGCAGTAGTAACAACCTTTGTAACGCCCTTTTTGCTTAAAAGAGCGTATGTTCAGCTTCCCGCAGAGAGTTCACAGCCGGCCTTCAAAATAATCTAGCGCTTTTATTTCCTCACGACACTTGCCTTTCTTGACATTGCTGGCGGTTTTCCTCAAGAATGACGGATTACGCCGACGGGTTGCAGACAAACCTGTGGAGGTGGCTCTATGCTGCCTGACGGCGAGATCAACGCGCCTTTACGGAAATGCGTGGTGAAATAGAGCCGCCGCTAAGTTCTCAGAACTGTCGGCTGGAAAGGTGCAAGCATGCGTTGGAGTCAGGTCTTCATTCCCACGCTTCGGGAAATTCCTGCTGAAGCGGAGGCCCCCAGTCATCAGCTTCTGCTGCGCGCGGGTTACGTTCGTCAGGTCGCAGCGGGAGTTTACGCGTATCTGTTTCTGGCTCAGCGGTCATTTCTGAAAATCATGCGCATCATCCGCGAGGAAATGAACCGGATTGGTGCACAAGAATTTTATCTGCCGGCGCTAAACCCGGCTGAACTCTGGCGTGAATCGGGCCGATATGATCTGTTTGGCGAGACGATGTTCAAATTCAAAGACCGCAATCAGCATGACATGTGCCTGGGCGTCACGCACGAAGAAGAAATGACGAACATCGCGCGCGGAGAAATCCGTTCCTACAAGCAGCTGCCGCAGATCTGGTACCAGATCCAGGAAAAATTCCGGGATGAGCCAAGACCAAAATCAGGCCTTCTGCGCCTGAGACAGTTCATGATGAAGGATTCCTACTCGTTTGACCTTGATGATGCCGGCCTCGACAAGAGTTATCAGAAACACTACGACGCTTACTGTCGCATATTTGACCGTTGCGGACTGAAGTATGTGATCGCTGAGGCCTATTCGGGAGCGATGGGGGGAACTGTCTCGCACGAATTCATGGTTCCGACTGATTCTGGCGAGGATTCCATCGCTATCTGCGAATGCGGGTACGCGGCTAATCTGGAGAAGGCGGTCTCCAACGTATCTCCCGTTGAGGACCTCCCCGGCAATGGCGCTCCCGAACCCTTTCCAACCCCTGGGCAAAAGACCATCGAGGATTTAGTCAAGTTCACCGGCGAACCCGCCTGGCGAATGATCAAGACTCTAGTGTATATCGTTGAAAGCAAGCCGGTTGTTATCCTGCTGCGGGGTGACCACGCTTTGAGCGAGACCAAGCTTGCCTCCGTTTTGCAATCCACCGTGTTCCGCCCTGCTACGGCTGCAGAGGCTTTTGCTTTACATCACGCTCAGCTTGGTTCACTTGGCCCGGTTGGGATTAAAGGAGTACGAATTCTGGCCGACCGGGCGCTCGAGGGCCGGAAAAACATGATCACAGGGGCCAACCAGGACGATACACATCTTCGGAACGTAACACCCGGGCGCGATTTCATGGCGGAATTCGCCGACCTCCGCATCGTTCAGTCCGGTGACCTGTGTCCACGGTGCAGCAAGCCGCTGCGGGTTTCGGTTGCCGTCGAGCTTGGCCACGTTTTCAAGCTGGGACGCCGCTATTCCGAGGCGATGCACGCTACGGTGCTCGATCCCAGCGGCAAGGAGGTACATCTGACGATGGGCTCTTATGGGATCGGCGTCGAGCGCATTCTTACAGCAGCGGTAGAACAGAATCACGATGCCGACGGCATGTTTCTTCCCAAGGCGATCGCTCCCTTTGATGTAGTTTTGACAGCTGCCAATATGGACGATGCAGGTGTAAGAACAAGAGCGGAAGAACTTTACAAACAGCTGCAGGAATCAGGCCTCGACGTGCTTTATGACGACCGCGAAGAGCGACCGGGGGTCAAATTCAAGGATGCCGACCTGATCGGCGTGCCGTATCGGATTACGCTTGGCAAGAAGAAGCTTGCTCAGGGCCTTGGCGAAATTTATGACCGCTCGACAAGGCAAGTCCAGGATGTTAACCTAGACGGGTTGGCTGTGACGCTGAAGGAACGCTTGATGATGGAAAATTGAGCGCTCAGACGGCGGTAACGGAGATGACGTCACTCAGCGACTCGGGGAGGGTGAGTGAAAGCGATCCTCTCCCTGGCCTTTCTTGGGGCAGTTATTTTTTGTGCATTCAAGATTGTGCCAGTGTATGTTGAAAATTATGAGCTTCAGGATTACCTGAACAACCTCGCGGTGCAAGCAACCGTCCAGGTGCCCCAGGCAAAGCCTGAAGATCTGCAAAATAAGATTTACTCAAGAGCTGAGTCTCTGGGGCTGCCGGTGGAACGTCGGAACATCAAAGTCTCGATCGGCCAGACCGTCAGGATAGACGTAAAGTATTTGGTTTACGTTGATTTGAAAATCTACACGCTCCCCCTTCACTTTGCCCCCTCGGCTCAAAACAGCAATATCTAATCCGTGAGCTCACGGCTGAAGCCGCCAACCCGGAGATCTTCGAAGCCTCGAGGCAGGGGCAGGCATTTCCGCGTTCCAGGTCTGAAGCCCTGGCAGGAAGCAGTTCTGGCTGCAGGTGTCCTGCTTACCCTGGTGTTGGTATTGGGCTATGTCTACCTTTATGTGCATTTCTCAAGAATGATCGATGCCCGCCTGAGCGGGAAAGTCTTCAAACACGCGTCGCTCGTCTATGCCGCACCGACGCCGGTGGAAGTCGGCGAGAGCACTACGCCGGCAGACATCACCGCCAGGCTCCAGAATGCCGGCTACACGACAGGAAAAGCGGAGTCAGAATTCGGGAGCTTTGAGCTTGAGGGCAACCATCTCGTCATCAGGCCGGGACCCGAGTCCTTTTTTCACGGTCCGGTAATCCAGGAGGGCCCCGCCGATCTCGTTTTTAGCGGGAACCGGATAGCCTCGATTACTGACCTTGAACACCATACCCCCCTTCTCAATTACTGGCTTGAGCCCCGGGTGATCACCACCCTATTTGGAAGCGGACGCGCCAAGCGTCAGGTGGTGAGCTATCAGCAGCTTCCCAAAGATCTTGTTAATGCCGTCGTTGCCGCAGAGGACCACAGCTTCTTTACGCATCCTGGAATCAATCTGTTTCGCATCTTTGCCGCGGCGCTGGCCGATTTGCGTGCCGGCCGGGCCGTTGAAGGCGGCAGCACGCTGACCATGCAACTGGCCAGGAATTTCTTCCTGACCCCGCAGAGAACCATTCGTCGAAAGATAGAAGAAATTTTCATCGCCCTGCTGCTGGAGCACCGGTTAAGCAAAGAACGGATTTTCGAACTCTATTCGAATGAGATCTACCTTGGCCAGAGCGGAAGTTTCTCAATTTACGGCTTCGGCGAAGCGGCCAACGCTTATTTCAACAAGAATGTTTCATCGCTCACCCTTCCGGAAGCCGCGCTGCTGGCGGGGATCATTCGAGGCCCTAATTATTATTCGCCGTATCGCCATCCCCAGCGCGCGATGAGCCGCCGGAACCACGTTCTGGAGGAAATGGCCGAGACCGGTTACATCACCAGGGAAGAGGCGAAAGAAGCGTCCACCGCTCCACTGGGCCTTGCGCCTGAGAATACCGGCAGCAGCCAGGCCCCGTATTTCGTGGATATGATCCAGGACGAACTGCTGTCTCACTTTTCCGAAGAGCAGTTGCTTTCGCAAAGCTTCCGGATCTACACGACTCTCGACCCTGACCTGCAGCGCGCGGCGACCGTAGCTGTCAGCACGGGGATGGCGGAGGTTGACAAACGGATTGCCGCCATGCGCCATCATCCAAAGCAGGCGCCCAACGGCCCAAAGGAGCCCCAGGTGGCTCTGGTTGTACTTGACCCTCACACAGGCGAAATCAAAGCGCTGGTGGGCGGCCGCAATTACGGGCAGAGCCAGTTGAACCACGCGCTTGCGAAGCGCCAGCCCGGCTCTTCCTTCAAGCCTTTTGTGTACGCGGCGGCGCTGAATTCCGCGATAGACGGCTCCCAGCCGCTGATTACTCCCGCAACGGTGCTGACCGATGAGCCGACGAGCTTCGAGTTCGACAATCAGGTCTATGAGCCGAGAAATTACGAGAACGAGTACTTCGGCCAAGTGACCGTCCGAGAGGCGCTGGCGCATTCCTTGAACGTTGCAACGGTGAGCCTTGCGCAAATGGTCGGCTACGAGAAAATCCGGGATCTGGCCATTGCCGCCGGTATTAACCAGGACATTCAGGCGACACCTGCCCTTGCGCTGGGAGCTTATGTGGCAACCCCGCTCGAAATTGCCGGATCGTACACGGTTTTTGCCAATTCGGGAACGTACGAGCAGCCGCGCTCCATCCTGATGGTGAATAACGATGACGGGCAGACGATCTATCGCGCCCCGGAAGTTTCCCGCCAAGTGCTTGATCCCCGCATCAGCTTTCTGATGGTAAGCTTAATGGAGAGCGTTATCGACGAGGGCACCGGGGAAGGGGTGAGGAGCCGTGGATTCAGCTTTCCGGCGGCCGGCAAGACCGGAACATCCCATGATGGTTGGTTTGCCGGATTCACCTCCAATCTGCTGGCGGTTGTCTGGGTGGGATATGACAACGATCAGGAATTGAACCTGCCTGGGGCCTCGTCAGCGCTTCCCGTGTGGACGGCATTTATGAAGCTCGCCACCGCGCTGCCGGATTACAGCAACCCGCAGCCGTTTATCGAACCTCCGGGAATTGTGAGCGTTCCGGTCAACGACCAGGGACAACTTGTCGCTGCGGGGTCCTCAGGAAACGTTCACAATGAATTTTTCATTCAGGGTACAGAGCCGCGTTCTGAAAATCCGATTTTGAGCGTGGGCGGAATCCTGGGCCGGATTTTCCATCCGGACAGCAAATCGGTGGCCCAGGGCGCCCAGAGGGTAATCTCAGGACCCATGATGCCGGCGCCGAAGCCCGAAGAGCCGCTTACCCCTCAAGCCGCGCAGAGTAGTCGGGCGGCCCAGCAACCTCCTCCAGAGCAGAAAAAGGGCGGATTCTTTCACAAATTCCTTTCGATTTTCAAGGGTGGCGATTCGAAGCATCCGTCGCAAAAGCCTTCCACCGATGCAACACCGCCCTAAGGCGTTTTAGCCCAGGGCAGGGAGGGTTAGCCATGAAACGGGGAATTTCGATTCTGGCTATCGGGACTCTTTTAGGGGTCTCACTGACGTTGAATCCCGGGAACCTGGGGGCACTTGGAGGTCAAACCGGTCTTGTCGAACAGATGGAAACGACGGAGCAGACCGTCGGTACGGTCAAGCTTTCTGACGAGGAACGCGCTGACATCTTTATGGCGCGAAAGTCATACGATGAGGCAATCGACTACTATTCGCGGGCCATCAAGTCGATTGAGGTTTCACGGCAGAATAAACCGCAGCTTGCCGCGCTGTGGAACAAAATGGGCATCTGTTATCAACAAAAGATGGATTACAGGGAGGCGCGCAACGCTTACAAGCGCGCTACACGCCTGAATCACCTTTTCGCCCAGCCGTGGAACAATATTGGGACCACTTTCTACCTGAATCACAAAGCGAAAAAGTCCATCGGCTATTACCGCCATGCGATCAAACTGGGCCCCAATACAGCTGCGTTTCACCTGAACCTTGGAATGGCCTACTTCGCACGCAAGAAATACCAGGAGGCTTCCAGGGAATATCGCACTGCGATTTTGCTTGACCCCGACATTCTCAAACAGAGGTCGAATGAGGGATCGGCCATTGAGACCCGGCATGTCAATGCGAAGTTTTATTTCTACATGGCGAAGGTTTTTGCGTCCGTTGGCAATACTACCGAGGCGGTTCGTTACCTGGAACACGCCATGGAAGAAGGCTTCAATGACAGGAACCGGATCCTGAGGGACCCGGATATGCAGAAGATCAGCAAAGATCCAGCCTTTATTGCTTTGATGAAAAACCCTCCCGTTCCCATCAAGGAGTGATGCGCAGAGAAACGCTCAGGTGCGAAATTGTCTTGCCAGCCGGAGCGGGCCGGCACGCGCGTCCAGGGACCGTCGGACTTGCCGCATCCTTCGGTCGGTGGTCCCGACGGTGTTATAATGACCGCCGTTGGGTCGACTGCACGTTATGAAGCTCAAGCCCGTTGGATTGTTCGTCTTGCTGCTTCTTGCCGGAGGACGCCTCTGGGCAGCACAGCCGAAAGTGTTTCTGGTTTTTCCTCTGGAGAATAAAATCGGAAATCCGTCGGTCGGATGGATGTCCGAGGGCATTGCAGATTTAATTGCAACGCGGCTGGCTTCTCCCACCCGATATGTGCTCCAGCGGGAGGATCGCGACGATGCTTATGAACAGTTGGGCTTGCCTCGCGAAGCACCCCTGACGCTGGCCAGTGAGTTTAAGGTAGCGCAGGCGCTCGGGGCAACGGTTGCCATCATAGGGCATTTCACTCTTGCTGGAGACCAGCTTACAACATCCGTGCAATGGTTTGATGTGCCGAAACTGACTCTTTCCAAGCCGATTGTGGTGACGGGCAAGTTGAATGAACTGGACGTGCTGGAAACGCGCCTGGCCTGGCGGCTTTTGAAATCACAGGACAATAACGGCATAGAAGGAAACGAAACGGAATTCAGCAATCGCTTTCCACCCGTTCGCCTGGACGCCTTTGAAAGCTATATCCGAGGGGTCCTATCCACCGACTCAAGAAGCCGCAAACATTTTCTGGAAGAAGCCAACCGCCTGAATCCCAATGATCATCGTGCGGCGTTTGCGCTTGGCAAGTTTTATTTGGATCAGGATGATTACACGACATCGGCCAAATGGCTCCGAAACCTGAGTCCTGGTGATCGCGACTATCCGGAAGCTCTCTTCATCCTCGGAATTGACGAATATTACCTGGGCCAGTACGGACCGGCCGAAATTGACCTGAAAAAACTGGTCGGGATAGCTCCACTCGGAGAGGCCCTCAACAATCTTGGCGTGGTGGAATTGCGCTTGGGCCATTACGACGAGGCACTGGCGGATTTTAAGCAGGCTCTTCGAAAGGACCAGGACGATTCCGACTACGCGTTCAATATGGCCCTCGCCCTTTGGCATTTAAAGAAATACGACCAAGTCGCGGAGTTTGCCCGCAAAGCGCTCGCCCAGGATTCAGACGATCTGGATACTCACGTTCTGCTTGCAGAAGTTTCAGGAGAACTGGGCGATTCCGTGACCCGCCAGAATGAATTAAGTTGGATATCCGACCACGAAAAGGCAGCCGCCGATGATCCGCCTGTCGAAAGCATGAACAACGGAAACAGTGGCAACACCTCGCCCTCACTTCCCGATCCAACTCCGCGAATGAAAAAGGATTACGATGCGAAAGATTTTCACCTTGCTTCACTGATTATGGCGCGCGATGTCCGGCGCAAGCTCGCGGAGCAACCGGCTCAGGCAGTGCGGGCCGAAGGCGAGACGCACCTGAAACAGGGATTGACGTTGCTTGCGGCAGGACGGCTTCCCGAAGCCGAGCGCGAATTGACTCAGGCGACCCTTCTGCTTCCGAATAGCAGCGAAGCACACCAGGCTCTTGGGCAGGCGTATGAACGCGAGGGCAAGCACACGCTTGCCGCCGCCGAATTTGAAACTTCCCTGAAAGAAAAGGATTCGTATCAGGCGCATCTGTGGCTGGCGCGCGCGTATATCTCCCTGAAGCACCTGAGGCCCGCATTGAAACAGGCGCAGGCGGCCTTGGAGCTTGAACCTTCAAGCATCGAGGCCAAAAACCTGGCTGAGCAGATTCGGGCCCAGCTTTCCGGACTCAGAGACAAACCTTGAGGCTCAAACTGCCGGTGCGCATTCTCGTGCAAACTTTCCTGCTGGCGGGGAGTATTGCGTTTTCGCCTTTGCTGTCAGCCTCCACGCCACCGGTTGTCGTCCAAATCAATCTGGACGGCGTTGTGCAGGCGGTCAGTGCCGATTACGTTGTTCGCGGGATTGAATACGCGAACCGCACGAATGCGAGCGCCATCCTGCTGGAGCTCAGCACGCCCGGCGGACTTGAGGATTCCATGCGCGACATAATTCGCGCGGTGATGAACTCGCGCGTGCCGGTGATTACTTACGTTTATCCCACAGGCAGCCGGGCAGCTTCCGCAGGATTCTTCATTCTGTTGTCAGGGGACGTGGCCGTGATGGCTCCGGGAACCAATACGGGAGCCGCCCATCCGGTTACCATCGGCGGCATGAACATCGGCAAGACCGAAGAAACGAAAATCCTGAACGATTCGGCTGCGTTCATCCGTTCAATTGCCGACACTCGCGGCCGAAACGCGCAGATGGCTGAGGAAGGCGTTCGACAAAGCATATCCCTGACGGACCAGGAAGCCCTCAAAAACAACCTCATCAATGCTATTGCCAACAGCCCGGAAGAAATCTTCCGGGAATTTAATGGCAAGACTATTAAACGCGCCAATGGTTCTGTGACCGTTCTGGATCTGGCGGGGGCTCGCATCGTTCCTTATGAGATGCCGTGGTTCAAACGGGTGCTTTCCTGGGTATCGGACCCCAATATTGCGTTCATTCTGGGGGCCATTGGCGTGCTGGGATTGTATGTTGAGTTTACGCATCCGGGCGGGGTCCTGCCCGGTGTCGTGGGCGCCATTGCCCTGGTTTTGTCGCTGTTCGGGTTTCATATGATGCCCATCAACTATGCCGGCGTCGCGCTGATCCTGATCGGCCTGGCCCTGTTTGGACTTGAGGCTGCCTACACTTCGCACGGCATCCTTGCCGCGGGCGGGATCGCCGCAACGATTTTTGGTTCTATGATTCTGATCAACTCGCCCTGGCCGGGTGCCAGGATCCATTTGACGACAGCCCTGAGCGTGGTGCTGCCTCTGGCCGTTATTACGGTTCTCCTGGCGCGGTTTGCCTGGCGAGCGGTGAAAAGCAAGACCGTAACGGGCATCGAGGGCCTTGTGAACCTGACCGGGGTGGCACGCACGGACCTGGATCCTGTAGGAAAGGTACTCGTTCGGGGAGAATTGTGGGACGCGCGCGCCGAGCGGCACATTCCGGCCGGCGGTCATGTCAGGGTACGCAAAGTTGACGGACTGACATTGCTTGTTGAGCCGGCGGAAGAAACTCGATAGACTGTCACCAACCGAAATGAGTTGTGAAAATCCGAGCTCCGGGTAAAGGTGGCAGGCCATTCGAACGACGGGTCCGGAGACCAGCGCAATCCGCGCTTCGAAAGATCGAGAGGAGGTACGATGGGCTACATAGTCGCCTTGGTGATCATTTTTTTCTATGCCGCAGCGTGCCTGAACGTCCTGAGAGAATACGAGCGAGCAGTCGTTTTCCGGCTGGGCCGTGTTCAAACCCCCGACAAGGGCCCGGGGTTAATCTGGATCTGGTGGCCGATTGACAAACTCGTTAAGGTCTCTCTCCGGATTGAGACATGGGACGTTCCCCCGCAGGACATCATCACCAGAGACAACATATCCGTCAAGGTCAACGCCGTGCTTTTTTACAGGATCATCAACGCGCAGAAGGCGGTGATCGAGCTGACAAATTTCCGGTTTTCAATCGAACAGCTTTCGGCAACAACTTTGCGGGCCGTGCTGGGCGAGGTCGAACTGGATGATCTGCTCTCGCAGCGCGAAAAACTGAATATGCGCCTCCAGACAATTATCGATGAGCAGACTGAGGCGTGGGGCATCAAGGTGACGCAGGTCCAGGTGAAACAGGTGGATATTCCGCAGGATATGCAGCGGGCCATCGCGCGGCAGGCTGAGGCTGAGCGCGAACGCCGCGCCAAGATCATCAACGCAGACGGCGAGTATCAGGCTTCGCAAAAGCTGGCCGACGCAGCAAGGATTCTTGCGCAAGAACCCATCACGATCACTTTGCGTTATCTTCAGACTCTGTCAGAATTGGGAACGGAGAAGAACACAACGATTGTCTTCCCAATTCCGGTCGAACTGCTTTCCATGCTGATGCAGAAGGCGGGCGCATCACCATCGACTGGAAGGGACCCGGGGAAAAGTTAGCAGGTTGCTGCGAAGAGCCAAATGGTCATGCTGAGCGAAGCGAAGCATCTCAATATTTCTCTGAAAATGAATACTTGGATCGTTCGCTGCGCTCATGATGACAAGTGTAAAATCCTATTTTCAGCGACCTGGTAGATTGAAAGGGGCGTCAATCAAACGCCGGCGGGAGGAAAATGGGAAAGCTGATGGAGCAATACGAGAACGAGGGTGGGTCTTCAGCCCGCAACCTGGTCCTCATGTTTCTGGCCGCGGTGGCTGTTTGCGCGGTCTTCTTTTCGCTGGGCTTTGTTGTGGGATACAACCACAGCCCTTCGAAAGTCAATCCTGTCACCGAAAACGTAACGAGTACGGGCGATATTCCACCTGCAGTGAACCCGCCGGCAGGGTCTTCCGCCCAGCCTTCAAGCCAGGGAATTGAAACTGAGAATGTGACGCCCAGTTCAAGCTCGGCTCCGTCGCCGGAGCACCCTCAGCCGTTGACGCAAGCGCCTTCTGAAACATCGAAAGCGCCTGTCCAAAAGGCGGTGGAAAGTGTTGCGCCGCAGCGAGCGACGAGAAGCAAGACCGCACCGGAGAGGACAAGCAGGGTGGCCCACACGGCCGCCATCAGCGGGCGCTCGCATTTTGCGGTACAGGTGATGGCGTCGAAGTCGCGCACGGACGCGGAAAACCTGGTCAAGTTGCTGAAGGCCCGCGGCTACCCCGCGTTTATTCTTACTCCGCAGCAGTCTGGCACGAATGACAATCTTTATCGAGTCCAGGTGGGACCGTACCCGTCGCGCGTTGCGGCGGACGGCATCCGCGACAAACTGGAAGGGGAGGGATTCCGTCCATTCGTTGTGCATTAGGATCCGCGATGCCGGGCGGCTTTGGGGCCCTCCATCTGCCAGCCCTTCGACACTCACTTCGGACCGGCACTCCGTGGAACCATCCCATCCAGATAGAGAATGACCACCGCCAACCAAGCTCTTCCAAACTTGCTTAACGGCAGTTTTGCCCGTGCCGCATCGAGCGTCCTCAGCGGCCTGCTTCTCTTTGCATGCTTTCCATTTATCGACGGTTCCTTTCTTGTGTGGGTGGCGTGTGCACCGCTGCTGCTTGCCGTAGTTGCTGAAAGGCGCTGGGGTTATGGGTTCTGGCTGGGCTACCTGTCGGGTGCGGTATTTCTTGTGGGAAGCTGCTATTGGTTCGTCAGCGTGATGGAAGGCTACGGAGGTTTGAACTTCCTGGTGGCTACGGGAGTCCTTCTCCTTTTCGTAATAATTTTCGCAACCTTCTACGGCGTCTTCGGGCTGCTTGAAACCCTGGCAGCGCGGCGCTCGGTGAACGCGGCGCTTCTATTAAGCCCCTTTCTTTGGGTTACGCTGGAACTAGCCCGAACCTATTTGATCACCGGGTTCCCTTGGAACCTGCTGGGGTATGCGGTTCGGCCGGTCGGGCTGGAGCAGATAGCCTCAGTTACAGCGGTCTATGGCCTTTCGTTTATTGCTGTGAGCTCCAGCGCGCTTGTGGCCTGGGTTGTATTGCGATCCGCCAAAAGGGCCAGCTGGGTTGTCCTGGCCGTGTGGATTGTAGCCTTGGGAGCCGCCAATCAGTTGCTTATGCCGCCTACGCTGAAGCCGGCAACGGATGTTGCCATCCTGGTGCAGCCCAACATACCGCTGGGAGAGGCAGCCATGGATACCTGGATCCCGTGGGAAAACCCGGCCCCTCTGAATAGCCTCGTCGAAAAAAGCGTTGAGGCTGCGAAGGAACCCGGCGCAGCGGCTTCAAATCCGCCTCTGCTGGTCTGGCCGGAGACCTCCGCGCCGTTTCTTTTCACACGCGATCCGGTCTTCCGCAGCGCCCTCGAATCCATGGCGAAGCAGGCCAACGCCTACGTAATCAGCGGCACAGTGACGTTTCTCGGTCATGGTAATTCACGCCCGCAAAATTCCGCTGTTCTGCTGGCGCCTGACGGCCGGTTGCTGCTTCAATATGCTAAAATTCACCTAGTGCCCTTTGGTGAATACGTGCCGTGGTGGGCCTTTCCAGGGAAGGTGGGGAAGATAACGGCCCAAGTGGGTGATTTTGTACCGGGCAAGTCGGTTCAGGTAGCCCGGACCCCTGAAGGGGTGGTCGGCATCTTCATCTGCTACGAGGCCATTTTCCCGCAATTGGTCCGCAAGTTTGCCGCCGAGGGGGCAAATGTCCTTGTGAACATTTCCGATGATGGTTGGTACGGTGATTCATCGGCCCCTTTTCAGCACTTTGAAATGGCCCGGTTTCGGGCAATTGAGAACCGGCGATATCTGCTTCGCGGCACCAACAACGGCATCACGGCGATTGTCGATCCATACGGGCGCGTGCGGAAAGAGATTCCGCGCAACCAGGAAGGAATCCTGACAGGCCATTTTCGGTACCTGTCGAAGAAAACATTCTACACAGAGCACGGTGATGTATTTGCCTGGCTCTGTGTCGCAGCGGCGGCGGGTATTTTCATAGCCTTGATGTTAAAGCCCGCTACCCGATACGCGTGGCATGCCGAAGGCCAGGCCAATTAACAGGTTGCCATAGCGGCGGCTTCACCCCGCCATAAGGCTATTTAGAGGAGTCATCGTGATTGAAGAGCTGACAAGAGAATTTGATGAATTGAAGCGCCGAATCCAGGAACTTCGGAGCTTTCTTTGACGCTGCCGGACAGCGCCGCGAACTCGAAGCCATTGAAAAGCAGATTACCCGCCCCGATTTCTGGGAGGACCAGCAGAACTCTCAGAAAGTCCTCGCACAACGCAAGCGATTGGAGTCTGCCATCCAAATGGATGAGCGTCTTGCATCAAAACTTGCCGATTTGGAAGCCTATTTCGAGCTTGCCGCAGAAGGCGAGAACGTTCTGCAGGAAATCCGAACGGAGTTGGATGTCTTGCGCAATGAGGTGGACCATCTTGAGACAACCACGCTCCTGTCCGGCGAACATGACCAACTGAACGCCATCGTCACCATCCATCCCGGCGCGGGAGGAACTGAATCGCAGGACTGGGCAGAAATGCTTCTGCGAATGTATCGGCGATGGGCGGAGCGGCACAATTTCAAATTCACTCTGAATGATTATCAGGCGGGCGAAGAAGCGGGGCTGAAGTCTGCAACCTTCACTGTGGCAGGCGACTATGCTTATGGCTTGCTGAGCGGAGAAAGCGGTGTGCACCGGCTGGTTCGCATATCACCGTTTGACCAGGCCGCGAGGCGGCATACTTCATTCGCATCAGTATATGTCAGCCCGGAAATTGATGACACGATAAATATTGAAATCAAACCGGACGAGCTGAAGATCGAGACTTACCGCTCCACAGGCCGTGGCGGCCAGCACGTCAACACAACCGACTCAGCCGTTCGGATCACCCACATTCCGACTGGAACTGTCGTGCAGTGCCAGAATGAGCGTTCGCAGCACCGCAATCGCGAAATGGCTATGAAGTTCCTGCGCTCTCGCCTCTACGCGCTGGAACTTCAGAAGCGGCGGGAGGCAGCCCAGAAACTCGAAGAATCCAAAGGGGAGATCGCCTTTGGCAACCAGATACGTTCTTACGTGCTTCATCCATACCGCCTGGTGAAAGACCATCGTACCAAATTCGAAGTAGGAGATACGGACCGCGTTCTCGATGGTGATATCGATGGGTTTATCCAGGCTTATCTGATGTCGCGGCGCGCTTTGGCGAAAGCAGGGTAGGCTGCGCAGCACATGTCTCCTTGGGAGTCCGTGCTTCATGTGAGGGCCGGTGTACGAAGATCAAACGACGCCCGGCGCAAGAGGCATTGCTGGTCATGTGAGTACGGGAGGATACCGAGGTGAATCCGCTTACTGCTTTTGGGCTGTTTGCAGTTACGGCGATGCTGATTTGTTATGGGCTCGAGAAGCGCAGCCATTGGTTTATTCTGGCGTTTGCGGTTTCATGTGCGATGGGATCGGTTTACGGATTTCTCCAGGGAGCGTGGCCGTTTGGTCTGGTGGAATCTGTTTGGGTGCTGGTAGCAATGAAGCGCTGGCGGGCGGAGAGAAATTCTAAACGTCTTGGCGCCAGCCTCTGACCTGCTCTTATTCCCCCTGGCGGGCGCCGATTCCGGTTGCACCTGGAGATGCAATTGTTTTCCAGCCCGCGCGTTCCGGACCTGCATGGAAGCGGTTAGACCTCCCAGGCGCACCGTTCGCTGCGTGGAAGGGGGTTGAAGCCGTCAAACGGTTGACGGCTTTGAAACGCCTGTGCTAGCGTTGGATGTTTGCACTGCGGGAGACAATCACATAGAGGAAGGAGACCCACGTGGCTGGGCTTGATCACCATTACTTCTTTACGTCAGAGTCTGTAACGGAAGGACATCCCGACAAAGTATGTGACCAGATTTCCGACGCGGTGCTCGACGCCGTTCTCGCCGCCGATACGAAAGGGCGCGTCGGCTGCGAGACGATGGTCAAGGACCGGGACGTCTATGTCGTGGGTGAAGTGACGACCACCGCGGCGCTTGACGTCGAGCGCCTGGTCAGGGACACTGTCCGCTCAATTGGATATACGGATCCCAAAGGCGGGTTTACTGCGGACAATTGCAGAGTTCACGTCAACCTGTCGCAGCAGAGCTTGGACATTGATATGGGTGTGTCAACAGGCGGAGCCGGCGACCAGGGGATGATGTTTGGTTTCGCCTGCAACGACACCGAGGAACTGATGCCATTGCCCATTACGCTGGCTCAGAAGCTCTGCATGCGCCTCGCTGAGGTCCGCAAAAAGAACATTCTGAATTTCGTCCGACCTGACGGAAAATCTCAGGTAACGGTCGAGTACGAGGAGTACAAACCGATCCGTGTCGATGCCGTCGTCATTTCCACTCAGCATTCCGAAGATGTAACCAATGAGACCATCCGCGAAGGCATCATTGAGCGCGTCATCAAGCCCGTCATTCCCGCCCAGATGATCGATGAGAACACGAAGTATCACATCAACCCAACCGGGCGTTTCGTTACCGGCGGCCCTGTGGGCGATTCCGGACTGACCGGCAGAAAAATCATCGTAGATACGTACGGTGGCTGGGCGCGCCACGGAGGAGGGGCATTTTCAGGCAAAGACCCGACAAAAGTCGACCGGTCTGCTTCTTACATGGCGCGCTACATCGCAAAGAACATCGTTGCAGCCGGTCTTGCGACCCACGCCGAGGTCCAACTTGCATACGCCATCGGCGTCGCTGAGCCGGTTTCCGTGATGGTGGATACTTTCGGGACCGGCAAGATGAAAAACGGCAGGCTGGTTGAACTGGTTCGCAAGCATTTCCAACTGTCTCCTCGAGGCATCATCGAGTCGCTCGACCTGCTCCGTCCGATTTACCGAAAGACTGCCGCTTATGGCCACTTTGGACGGCTCGAACCCGAGTTCACGTGGGAACGGACCGACAAGGCCGAAATTCTACGGAAGGAGAGTGGATTCTAATGCCTGTGACCCATAAGACCGGACATGATGTTAAGGACCTGAGCCTGGCTGCCAAAGGAAAAACGCGCATCGAATGGGCCGGGCAGTGGATGCCCGTGTTGAAATTGATTCAGGAACGCTTTCGGAAAGAGAAACCGCTCCAGGGGATCAGGATTTCAGCCTGCCTGCACGTTACAACCGAAACTGCGAACCTGGCGATCACCCTCCGGGATGGAGGTGCTGATGTGGTCCTTTGCGCGTCAAATCCGCTGAGCACTCAGGATGACGTGGCGGCCTCGCTGGTGACTGATTATCAGATCCCCGTCTTTGCCATCAAGGGTGAGGACAACGAAACATATTATTCTCACATCCAGTCTGCGCTCGAGCATCGGCCGCAAATCACGATGGATGACGGCGCGGACCTTGTGACAACTATTCTGACGAAAGGGAAGGAGTTCGTTCCCGACGTCATCGGTGGAACGGAAGAAACCACTACCGGCGTGATCCGGCTCCGCGCCATGGCAAAGCAGGGCGTTCTGAAGTATCCGATCATCGCCGTCAATGACGCCGACACAAAGCACCTGTTCGACAACCGCTATGGTACCGGACAGTCAACGATCGACGGCATCATCCGCGCAACCAACCTGCTGTTTGCCGGGCTGAAGGTCGTCGTTGCAGGCTATGGATGGTGTGGCCGCGGGTTCGCCATGCGCGCGCGCGGCATGGGAGCGGACGTGATCGTGACGGAAGTCAATCCGACACGCGCGCTTGAGGCAAGGATGGACGGCTTCCGCGTGATGCCGATGGCCGAGGCAGCCAGGATCGGCGAAGTGTTTGTGACTTTAACCGGCGACAAATCGGTCCTGAGGAAAGAGCACTTTGAAGCGATGAAAGACGGCGCTGTGGTCGCCAACTCAGGCCACTTCAACGTGGAAATCGATATTCCGGACCTTGAAAAGATGTCCACGTCCAAGCGCCAGGTGCGCGACTTTGTGGATGAATACAAGCTGGCGGATGGACGAAAGATTTATCTGCTGGGCGAAGGGCGGCTGATTAACCTGGCTGCGGCGGAAGGCCATCCGGCGGTGGTGATGGACATGAGTTTTGCTGACCAGGCCCTGTCCGTCGAATACCTTGCAAAGAGCGGCAAGGATTTGAAGCCGAATGTTTACCCGGTCCCCGCCGACCTTGACGAAATGGTTGCCAGGCTGAAACTCGAGTCGATGGGCATCGAGATCGATACGCTGACCCCTGAGCAGGTCGCGTATCTTGCCTCCTGGTCAGAAGGAACGTAGGCCCGCCGTTGGGGATGACGCCGTCATCCCCGAGGGACCTTGGAAATATGAGCAAGCTGTACATTCTTGCGGGTGCCTTCGCTGTCTTCCTCCCGCTGCGTCGTTGGTGTTGCAGGGACGCTTATCAGGACACCGGATACGAGTTTCGAGAAAACTCCGCATGAAAGAGAGCGGCAGGCTGTTAATCCGCTTCCAAGCAGGTTCGCGCAATGAAGGAATATGGAGTGCTGGCGCTGGATGCAGCAACCTCACAGGGCGCCGTTTACGCTGACGTGCGTGTGATGGACATCCGTCAGCGTTACCTTTCAACGAAGAATGGCGAGACCGCACAGGTGCGGGAATCGGAGTCACTTGGTTTGGGCGTACGCGTAATCGTGAATGGCGCCTGGGGTTTTGCTGCGACGGACGACCTCTCACGCCAGGGTGTTCTGGGGTGCGTTCTGAAGGCGATTGAGATCGCCAAGGCCAGTGCGTTAGTCAAGAAAAAAGACATCCGGCTGGCGCCCGAGCGGAAGATCGTGGATCAGTGGGAAGCTCCGTGCCGGATCGATCCGTTCTCAGTCCCCGTTTCAAGTTGCATTGATTTGATGCTGAAAGTGGATGCTGAACTCCGCAAGGTGAAGAACGTCACCCTTGCAGAAGTGTCCCTGGATTTCAATCACATTGATCAGCTTTTTCTTTCCAACCTCGGCTCGGAAATACGCCAGATCAAGACCCAGACCGGCGCCGGGTTTGTTGCCACCTCATTTGCCGGGAATGAAATCCAGCGACGGTCGTACCCCAACTCGTTCGGCGGACAATACCAGACCAAGGGCTATGAACTTGTCGAGGAACTGGACCTGCTGGGTAACGCCCCGAGAATCGCTGAGGAGGCCGCCGCCCTGCACGCCTGCGATCAGTGCCCTGTGGGCGAGACGGACGTCATACTGGGAAGCTCGCAGTTGGGCTTGCAGATTCATGAATCGATCGGGCATCCCATTGAGCTGGACCGGGTGCTCGGTGCGGAGGCGAACTACGCGGGCATGAGCTTCCTGACGCTTGACAAGCTGGGCCATCTCAAATATGCCGCGGACATCGTGAACGTCGTGGCGGATGCAACGCCGGCGCACGGGCCCGGTCTCGGTACCTTTGCTTATGATGATGAAGGTGTGCCAGCACAGAACACGCCAATTATCAAGGATGGCCTTTTCACCGGATACCTTACTTCACGCGAGACCGCCGCAGAAATTGGTCAGGAGCGTTCAAACGGCTGCATGCGGGCCGAGGGCTGGAACCGGATTCCCCTGATCCGCATGACGAATGTCAGCCTGCTTCCAGGCAAGGGGCGGCTCGAAGACCTGATTGCTGACACAGATGATGGAATTTACATGGAGACGAATCGAAGCTGGTCCATCGACGACCGCCGGTACAATTTCCAGTTTGGGACGGAAATCGGGTGGGAGATCAAGCACGGCAAGAGGACGCGGATGCTGAAAAATCCCAGCTATGGCGGGATCACTACAGAGTTCTGGAATTCCTGTGACGCCATCTGCGGTCCTGAGGAATGGACGCTCTGGGGCACGCCCAACTGCGGCAAGGGCCAGCCGATGCAGACCATGGGGACCGGGCACGGTGCTTCTCCTGCACGGTTCCGGAAGGTCCGCGTCGGGATGGCGTATTCAAAGTAGCACGAGCTTTTATCCGGCGGACGTGGCAGGCTTTGCCGAACGGCCGCGCGGGCCAGGAAAAGATCAGTATCAATGATGCTTACACGCGAGCGCGCAAAAGATATTTTCAGGAAGGTCCTGAAGTATTCGACCGCTGACGAGACCGAAGCGTTCATCACATCGGCTTCGCATTCCCTGACCCGGTTTGCCAACAACTCGATCCACCAGAACGTTGCGGAGGAGGGCATGAGCCTCTCCGTGCGTGCTGTTGTCGAGCAGCGAACGGCACGGGCCAGCACAAACAAGCTGGATGAAAGTTCCATCCGCCAGGTCTGCGAAGCTGCGCTCGCGCTGGCGCGGCTCCAGCCGCCCAACCCTGAACTGCTGCGTATGCCGGGACCCCAGATGTATCGGGCGGTTGATCGCTTTCACAGCGAGTCCGCGGAATTGAGTCCGCAAGCGCGTGCAGAGACAGTTCGTGCGGCCGTCGAGCGCGCAGAGAAGGACGGCTTGACGGCCGCCGGCGTCTATTCGAACGGGGTTTCGGTGACCGCGCTGTTTAATTCGCGGGGTCTCGAAGCGTTTCACGAGGAAACCAGTGCGGAATTTTCCATCACCATGATGAAAGATGGCAGTTCGGGCTGGGCCAAAAAGACTTCGCCATCCTGCGTGGAGCTTGAGCCTGAAGTCCTTGCCGACCGCGCCGCGCGCAAGGCGCTCGAGAGCCAGCAACCAAAGGACATCGAGCCGGGTAAGTACGCCGTGGTCCTTGAGCCTGCGGCAGTTCTTGACCTGTTAGGCTTTCTCTTTTTTGATTTTGGCGGACTTTCGGTCTATGAGCGGCGAAGCTGCCTGACAGACCGCATCGGCCAGAAGCTTTTTGGCGAAAATATTAACGTTCGTGACGATGTGTATCATCCTCTGCAGGCCGGCCCGCCTTTTGACGGGGAAGGCATTCCGCGACAACGCGTAAATCTGGTGGAACGCGGCGTCGTCAAGAACCTGGTCTACGCCCGGGCCACTGCCCGCAAAATGGGAAAGAAACCGACGGGCCACGGTTTCCCGCTTCCCAACGAGTACGGCGAGGCCCCGATGAATATCGTGATGGACGGCGGCAAATCGAGCATTGACGACATGGTGCGCTCGACTTCACGCGGACTCCTCGTCACACGGCTCTGGTATATCCGCGAGGTTGATCCGTATCAGAAAATCCTGACCGGCATGACACGCGACGGGACTTTCTGGATCGAGGACGGCGAAGTCAGGCACGGCGTGAAGAACCTGCGCTTCAACCAGAGCGTGATCGAAATGCTTAATCAGGTTGAAATGATGGGCCCGCCACAGCGGACCGCCGGAGAAGAATCGTTTGAAATGGTGGTTCCGGCGATGAAAGTGAAGGATTTTAACTTCTCATCATCAACCACTTATTAGAATTACCCTGCCAAATGCTGTCCCGGGGCCCCGCCACCGGAGGGATGGACCTCGACGGACGCTGAAAAGCCTTCAAGTCGAACGAGTTTCGTGTGGCTTGATTCGGGTCAAGCTTTGGGCATGGTGAATCCTGTTCAATGTGCCACCGGCAGCGGATTGAATACGGCTTGAGGGCTGGGGTGCCGGCGAAGATGGATTCAGTCGGCCATAAAATCAACAAATCCGCGCTTCGCCAATATCCTTAGGCTGTTGATTCTTTGTTTCGAAAACCTTATACCCGATACGCTTCCAGCGAGTATTCCCGAATCCGGCCAGCGTCTGCAGTTCTCGACGGGATTCGTCGCTAGCAAACTTAACGTTCTCTGTATAACTTCCTTATTTGGGGTCTCCGAAGATTTCAGCTGCTGCTGGCTATTGCAAGTAAGTGCATTTGCGCGCACAGCTTTGCGCAGTCACCTGAATTGTGGCCCTACCCAGCGATACGAGCCAATTCGTGATTCCGGGCCGCATACTCCTTTTTGACCTGCACTTCCACGCGGAATTCTTCTTTGAAGACCGGCCTCCATGCGAAAAACGGGGTAAGTTCGGACAGGGGCAGTTAAAGCCTTCTGATATCACAGCAAGAAGTTTTGAGAATTTCCGTGGGTTGGACGCCTTCGGCTATGGCCTTCAATGCTGCGCTAAGCTTAGATGCTCATTGGACTTTATAATTGTCACCGGTTGAAGGCCTTGGTGCAGAACCCGTCAGGACCACTCTCGCGCATGGATCAGGTGCGAACTTATCGGCTCATATGTGCTCGATGTTGTCAATAGAAGGATTAACCGATCTATTAACAGGTAAAATCCTGATTGCGAAGGTAAAATCACGGAATCGTTTGCTTTTCAGTTCAGTCCAATGGTCTTTGGCACTCAGGATGCTTTGCCTGATTATGCAATAGGCGAAATTTCGATAAACTGATTCCGGTTGTTACCGTTCAAGGACATGAACAGGAGAATTGTGGCAGCAAAAGTGTACACGCGAATGACCTGGCATGCATCTCCGTTTCGGTTAGGTTCTAAGGAGCGAATGCTTGTGAATGCAATTCTTGGGGCGCGTGAGGAAAGCCTACACGGGGTTACGCATGACCACGGCAACCCCATCAGTCTGCTGGTCAGCGTTCTGGGCAGGCCAATGGTCGACGAATCAGGGTCAGAGATTTTTGAATTCGCTCTGGTTATACCTTTGCTATTAACGTTGTTGATAGGAATAATATGGATTGGGCATGCTTTCAACGTCTATGAAACGATTACTCGCGCCGCTCGTGAAGGCGCGCGTTACGCTGTGCTGCCGAACCCTGTAATCAGTGGTAATACCGTCGCAGACCCGCTCAGCAATTCCTGCTCGACTAACACAAACACCTATAACAACTACATTGTCCCGGCGCTCGAAGCGGACCACCTGGATCCGTCCAAGGTCAAAAACTACTGTCAGAAAACCGGCTGGCTGGAAAACACGTATCCGCAGCAGTGTGGTGTGTCGATCAGTTTCACTTATCCGGTTCAACTGGTTATCCCGTTTACGTCGGTCAACGCAACAACTGTCGATATACCGGCAAATGCCCAAATGCGATTGGAGGACCAGCCGATCGGAGGAACCTGCCCATGATGAAAATCCAGCGCCAGACCGGCGGGGAAAGCCCTGCCGGAACTTCTCCGCACGTTTCGGCTGAGCGCTCTGTGACGGGGCGAGTCGTCAGCCTGCTTGCCGGCACGGAAGGCGCGCAGTTGCTCGAGTTTGCCATGGTGCTGCCCTTTCTGCTGGTTTTCGCGGTCGGAATCATTCAGTTTGGCGGGGCGTTCACCCTCAAACAGAAGATGGCAAACGCCGCCAGGGAGGGAGCACGCATCATGGTCTCTAACATTCTGGCCGGCAACGGTTGCTCAGGTACGAATTGCTCCGCCCAGGCGGCTGCGAGCGCCGTGGCCAACTACATGACAAACGCGGGCGTGGATTCTTCCTGCCTCAATTCGGCAGCCGCCACATCCGTGGGAACTGAGGCGTGGAAGTTTACGTGTAATGGCATCACCCTGACAATTAATCATCAATACGTCTATACAGGCGGAGGAAGTCCCGTTACAGGGACTCAAGTGACTCTGACCTACCCGTACAAATGGTTTTTTAACGACGTCATCAGACTGCTTGCGCCAAATTCAAACCTTGGACTTCCGTCAACGTTAACCGAATCGGCGGTCATGGAGAATATAGCGAACAATTGAGGGGGGACTATGGGAGGGGGTAATTACCGCTCGGGCGGCGGTGAATCAGGCTCAGTGCTGCTCATCGTAGCTGCCTCGATGGTGGTGCTGCTGGGGATTTGTGCCATCGCGATTGATATGGCCAATCTGTACTTGGCTCGCGCGCAGGCCCAGCGGGCTGCGGATGCGGCGGCTCTCGCCGGGGCGAAAGCTTTTATTATTACAGGCTGCACGACCGGCGGGTGCACGGCAGGTGGCCCACAGGAGGGCACAGGCCGGCAGCAGGCGGAGGCGGCCGGCGCACAGAACTTTATTGCCGGACAGCCCGCCAGCATTCAGGATGGAGACGTCACATTCAGTTACCCAAACGCTTTCGAACCTCAAATCACAGTCGTCGCCCGGGCCTCAGTGCCCACGTTTTTTGCCAGGATTTTTGGCATTGCGAACGCGAACGTCAGTGCCCAAGCCACGGCCGAGGCCTACAACCCCGCGGGCGGCGGGGGAGCGCCGCTTGCGGCTGCATGCCTGAAGCCTTTCCTCGTGCCTAATTGCGACCCAGTGCATACTTCGCCTGCCAATCCTTCTTGTGCGACTTCCGGGCAAGGCTATTTTTTCGATCCGACGACGGGCGCCATTGAACATCCGGGGACGTATCCGGAGGGGGTTATTGGTATGCCATGGACGCTTCACAGCAACGCTGGGCCAAGCCAGTGGTATCTGGTAGGGTTCGGTGGCGCACCACCCTCCTCAGGTAGTGCGTTGAGGAACCACATTGCGTATTGTACTCCGGCGATCCTTTCATGCGGAGATACGCTCACTACCGCGAATGGCAAAAATGTCGGCCCAGTGGACCAGGGAACTGACGTGCTTATCCATGCCAACGGGGACGGGCTGAACCAGGGCCAGGACGCCATCGATACGACGATTGGCCCGCCCTTCGCCATTACGGGTGGCGCCAATAACCCCAATCCCTCATTGATCGGAAAAGTGTTTTATGATTACAGCCAAAGTCCCTCTGTTGTTACGGTGCCGGTCTATACCGGAAACAGCCTGCCGCCGGGGGGTACCACGGTCACAATTGCAGGATACATGCAGGTTTTCATCAAGGATGCCCGGCACAATGGGAACAGCGATGATTTAGATGTGGTCATTTTGAATGTTAGCTCCTGTGGTGGTTCTCCCGGCGGTGGAAGCGGTGGAAGTACACCCCCAGTCGTCGCCGCAAGCGGTTCACCGGTTCCAATTCGATTGATCAGAACAAACTAGTTTTTGCTGGCTGTCCCTGTGCCGAGCTCCAGGGGGAGACTACTCAAACCGACTGGGTACAATCTCCACTGCCCCTCCGCCGGCATATCGTGGAGAATCAGGAGGGCAGATCAGAATGTCGAAGTTCTTCTCGCAAGGCCCGTCGATAATCAAACCTCTTCCATAACCCACGCAAGCTGACAACTGCATGCGGCGCTCCAGCCGTTTCTTCACGCCCCGATGCGGGTGCACAGGGTGGGGGACGCCAGCTTTATTCATTCAGAACTATTCCCATCTCCCATCGCGATTTTCTGCTGGTAAATGCCGTTCTCTTGTTGTATTTAATAGTCACTCCGCTCGATGAGCGGGAAGTCCGGGAACGATACGGTTCAGAAAACGAATGTTACGCGTGTAGGGTGTCACGGTTTCTCCCGCTTTCCAGGGGAGATCCCGGAAATCTTCCTTGTAACGGAGGTTTCCATGCGAAGTTTCTCTCACGTGGTCCTGCTGGCGGGCCTGATGGCGCTGTCATGGCCTCTGGCGGCACAGCAGGAAGTGCACAGTTGCTCGAGTTATTCCATCATTATCGGCTCTCCTGAAGACAAACTGATGCTGGCCGTGAATGGCTCCGATGATCCCAGCGCCCGGGTTGCGGCGCTCGAAAAGTTCGTTCAGGAGAACGCGAGTTCCAACTATCTTCCCTGTGCGGAACAACTTTTGACCAAGAATTACGTTACGCTCAAGCAATACGACCAGGCCATTGCCGCGGGTGAAAAGGCGGTTGCGGCCGGCTATCTCGACGTTCCCTTTATTGAGAACCTTCTTCAGGCTTACATGGCCAGCGGCAAAGGCGCCCCGCAAGCAATGGACCTCATCATGAAGGCTGCGCCCGTCATTCAGGCCGAGGCCAATCCACCCAGGAACGCTGCGCAGAGCGACGCCGATTATGAAGCCGCAAAAAAGAGCGCCGCACAGCAGGCGCAAAACGACATCAGCTACATGGTGTACGCCTTTTTCCGAATCCTGCCGGGAATCACAGACCCCGCTGAGAAGATCAAAGTGCTCGATCAATTTTCCCAGACGTATCCCGATGGGGCAAAGGCGCAGGCCGGCCAATTGAACTACCAGTATGCGTTGGCTTACACGCAGTCCAATCAGCCTGACAAAGCCGACGAGTATGCGGAAAAGGCCATCGGTGCCGACCCTAACAATATCGAAGCGATGGAGCTTGTCGCGTATGATTATGCGCTCCGGCGGCGGACCAATCAGGCCAAGGCTGAGGATTACGCTAAAAAGGTCCTGACGCTTCTTCCACAGGCGAAGAAGCCTGAAGGGATCTCGGATGATCAGTTCAAAGCACAGCAAAACCTCCAGGAGGGCATGGCCCGCCTTGTGCTTGGCTATCTGGAACTTGAAAAGTTCGGCCCGTCTCATCGGACAGCAACGGCCATCAAGCAGCTTCAGCAGGCTGCGCAGCTTTTACAGGGAAATCCAGAATTGCAGGGCGAGGCTTACTATTTTCTTGGTTACTCTTATGAAGCTCTCTACCCTCCGCAACATCATCAGGCCATGGCTGCCCTGGAGCATGCGTTGAGCGTGCAGAATTCCATGCAGGCTCAGGCGCGCGAACTGTTGGCTAAAATCAAACGAGCAATGCAATGAGATGTCCTGTATTGAACGCAGTCCGCGAAGATTCTGCTGGACTCAGGAAACATATCAGGGCAGGATGAAAGAACCACCAGAATCTGGACAAGCCCGGCAGACATGCATCCACTCGGCATGAAGGGCGGATGCAAGCCGGAGAAAGGGGCGATGATGAAGCAAATTACTTTAACACTGGCAGGAACTCTGATTTTTTGGATGGCGGCCTGCAGCCAGCAACCGTCAAGCACGAGTTCCCAATCCACAGCTCCTGCGGAGCAGACCCAGCAGGCTGCGCCCGCGAGCGGCGCTCACAGCTTCTCCGGGGAAATCATGGACAGCATGTGTGCAGGCATGGGTGGCCACGAGCAGATGCTGCAAGGCGGCAAGATCAAGAACGCCAAGGAATGCACCCTTGAGTGCGTCAAGATGGGCGCAAAGTACGTCCTGTATGACGCCGCAAGCAAGACTACTTACCAGCTTGACGATCAGACAAAGCCTGAGCAGTTTGCGGGCGAAAAAGTCACCGTGAACGGGTCGCTGGACTCCGCCACAAACACCATTCATGTCGAGAGCATCGCGGCGGCAATCTCCTGAAACAGCAGCCAGCAAGGGGCTGTTGGGCACAGTCCTCAATCAGCAAAAGCGATATATTGTCTTCTGCTCCTTTCACGTTTTCGCGGCGTTGAAGGAGCAGAGGACTTCCCGTCTCGCGATCCGTTTGCGTCGTTGACTGCGCGGCCTTTTTGCGTGCCAAATTGCCTCCCGGCCTCTTTCCGGCAGTGAGTTATAATGATTGTTAACCTTCAGCCGGGCGGTGTTCATATGCGATATAACAATATTCTCGAAGTGATCGGGCACACTCCGCTAGTCCGGCTCAACCGGCTCGCGCGGGGCTTCAAGCCTGGGGTCTATGCCAAGTGCGATTACCTGAACCCCGGCGGGAGCGTCAAGGACAGGATCGGCATTGCCATGATTGAAGACGCTGAGCGGCGCGGCCTGCTGAAGCCCGGCGGCACGATCATTGAGGGAACATCGGGCAACACCGGCATGGGTCTGGCGCTCGCGGCTGTTATCAAAGGCTACAAGGCCATCTTCACGATTACCGATAAGCAATCCAAGGAGAAGATCGATCTGCTCAAGGCAATGGGTGCGGAAGTGATCGTCTGCCCGACCGCCGTGGCCCCGGACGATCCGCGCAGTTATCATTCTGTAGCCAAAAAGCTCGCCAAAGAAATTCCGAATTCTTTCCATGCCAACCAGTACGACAATCCTGCAAATCCTGCGATCCACTTTTGGACGACCGGGCCGGAAATCTGGGAGGACAGCGAAGGCCGCGTTACGCACTTCATTGCGGGCATGGGGACCGGCGGTACCATCACGGGCATCGGGCGCTATCTGAAAAAGCAGAATCCCGATGTGAAGATTATCGGCGTTGACCCCGTCGGCTCGATCCTTTATGACTTTTTCCACCATGGAACGATGGGAAAGCCGGAAACCTACAAAGTGGAAGGAATCGGCGAGGATTTCCTGCCCAAGGCCCTCGATTTCAGCGTGATTGACGACGTCATCCAGGTGAGTGACAAGGACTCATTTCTCTGGGCGCGCAAGCTGGCACGCATGGAAGCTATCTTCGCAGGCGGGTCGGCCGGCACCGCCGTCGCCGGGGCCATGAAAATTCTTCCGTCTCTCACCGAAGAAGACTTTGTGGTGATCTTCATTCCTGACACCGGCATGCGCTATTTGAGCAAGGTCTATAACGACGAATGGATGCGCGATAATCGCTACTTCGAATCAGGATTGCGGCTGACCGCTGCGGACATTGTGCAGGCCAAGGCTTCCATGGGGCAGCCGTGTGAACTGGTCAAGCTCGCGCCTTCAGATTCACTCGATGAGGCGCTCGACCGCATGCAGGCGCACGATTTCTCGCAGCTTCCCGTCTTTGAGGATGACACGCCCGTGGGAGCTCTTTACGAAGACGACATCCTCAACCTGACGCTCCAGGGCAAGGACTTCAAGAAACTCCTGGTGCGCGAAGTCATGCGCGAAGCGTTTCCTGTGCTTCCGCCCTCGGCTGTTATCGATCAGGTCACATCCTGCATCACCCGCGACTGCCCGGCCGTCTTCATTGACTTGGGCGGGCACCGCTATGAAATCCTCACCAAGTATGACCTGCTCCATGCGATTGCGCACCTTGTGAAGCAACCACAATGAGTGGTTGGGACGGAAGTTTGACAATTCATGGCTCGCACCTGAGAATGCTATTTACGCCGGAAAAAGCTGGTTCAGGGAGACCTAAATGAGCAAGAGGATCAGTCCGCAGGATGTCCTGGAGGCGCTCAAGGGCGTTGAGGATGCGGCACAGCGCAAGGACATCGTTTCACTCGGTTATGTCAAGAATGTCGAAGTCTCATCCGACCGCACCGTCATTGTGATCGAGCTGAAAGCCGCCGGCTCTCCAAAGGCGAACTCACAGCTTGCTGCTGCCATCCGCAAGGCTGCTGAAGCCATCGGCGCGCCTAAGGTGGAGGTTGAGATTGCCACGCCGTCTGCGGCCCCGCCCGGATCGCAATCGAAACTGATTCCCGGTGTGAAAGCCACGATTGCCGTGGCCAGCGGCAAGGGAGGCGTCGGCAAGTCCACTGTGGCGGCGAACCTCGCTGTAGCGCTCCATCGCCAGGGCGCAAAGGTCGGGCTGATGGATACTGATGTTTACGGGCCCAGCGTCCCGGCCCTTATGGGAGGTAAGCAGGAACCTCGTGTCATCGAGGGCAAGCTCGAACCGCCGGTCGAGTGGGGCATCAAAATCATCTCGATGGGCTACTTCCTTCCTCGCGACGAGGCCGTCATCTGGCGCGGCCCCATGCTTCACAAAACAGTGCAGCAGTTTCTGGGCGAGGTTAACTGGGGCGAACTTGACTACCTGGTGATGGATTTGCCGCCCGGAACCGGCGATATTCAATTGAGCCTTTCGCAGACGATTCCTTTAACGGGCGCCGTCATTGTATCCACGCCGCAGGACCTGGCGCTTGACGTAGCCTGGAAGGCAATTGCCATGTTCAGGAAGCTGAACATTCCCATACTGGGAATCGTCGAGAACATGAGTTATTATGTCTGCCCGCATTGCGGCGTCCGGGAGGAGATTTTCGGCCATGGCGGCGCGAAAGAGGCTGCGGATCGGCTTGGGATTCCATTCCTGGGCGAAATCCCACTCGACCCTAAGATTCGAGTGCAGAGCGATGCGGGCCGGCCTGTGGCGCTCGATCTGAATTCTCCGCTCGCGGACGCCTATCTGGCCGTGGCAAAAGCTCTGGCAGAACAGGTAAGCCACGCGGGAGAGCACATTCCCCAGATCATTTAAGGGACAGAACCGTGGCATTGGCTCCCAGGACGATCCGATTGCACGGCGAGGGCGACGACCTTGTGATCGAATGGGCGGATGGCCACCGCAGCGCTTACTCCTATCAATATCTCCGCGACCGTTGCCCGTGTGCAACTTGCCTCGATAAAGAACCGGAACCACCCAGCGAGACGGGACCGCTTCCGATGTTCGGAGCGGGGAAATTGAAGCCGATTAAGGCTGAAATCGTGGGGCGGTACGCATTGCAGATCTTCTGGAGCGACGGACATTCCGCCGGCATTTATACTTTTGACTATCTGAGAGACCTTTGTCCATGCGATGATTGCGAAGCCGCGCGAGAGAAAGTAATGTAGCTGGGCATTCCCGGCCGCGGCGGTATGGCTTGTGCTGCCGTTATCCAGTCCGAAAAAGTTTAATAGAGGAATTAAAAATGTTCATCACTCGCGCTTCTTCAGCTTTTCTCGGAACGGCACTATTTTTACCCTTGCTCGCCCTGGGCGCTACTGGAAAGCCTGGTTCGCGTTCTTCCGTGCGCGGACTGCTTCTTGTGGACAACAAAGGCAATCAGACCTTGGGGATCATTGACCCGGCAGCAGGAAAGGAGATTGCGACGGTCAAGGAAACCGGTTTTACCGCTCATGAAGTGGCTGTTTCGCCCGACGGCAAGACGGCTTACGTCCCGATCTACGGGAATTCCGGAGTAGGGCGCCCTGGGACTGACGGCCGCACCATCGATGTTGTCGATCTCGCCGGCCGGAAAGTGGTTTCCACCATCGATCTGGGTCGCCCCATGCGACCGCATTGCCCCAAGTTCTCCCCTGCCGATGGTCTGCTTTATGTGACGACAGAATTGGCTGATGCCGTCACGATCATCGACCCCAAAACAAACAAAGTGGTGGGCTCCATTCCCACCGGCCAGCCTGAATCCCACATGCTCGCTTTTTCGCATGACGGCCGGCGCATTTACACGGCGAACGTAGGCCCGGGAACGGTTTCTGTGCTTGACGTGGCTTCGCGAAAGACCCTTGCCGTGATTCCCATCTGCAAAGAGACGCAGCGGATTTCGGTCTCAATGGATGACCGCTGGGCTTTCACTTCTGACCAGCACAGCCCGCGTTTGGCCGTTATCGACACGGCCACCAACAGGGTGGCTCGCTGGGTGGAACTGCCCGGCATTGGCTACGGGACCGCACCGACTCCCGATGGGCGATATCTCGTGGTTGCGATCATCAATAAAAACCTGGTTGCGGCTGTGGACCTGAAAACCTGGAAGGTCATTCACACGGTTGAAGTCCCGGCGACCCCCCAGGAGGTCGTGATTCGTCCGGACGGTGGGGTTGCCTTTGTTTCCTGCGACCGCAGCAGGCAGGTTGCCGTCATCAACCTGCACAATTGGACAGTCGAGAAGAAGATTGGCGCCGGCCCGGTGTGCGACGGCATGGCCTGGGCGAGAACCGTTGAATAAATTGCCATTATTGAAGAAACCGCTGGCGGCCCTTGTGGGAGCAAATCAGGCGGGCTGAATCATTCAGGCTTTCCAGAAAATGGCCTTCGGAAGGCGGCCTTTTTCTTCATTTCCCGAGTCCCCGGCTTGCGCCATTTTCTTGACGGCTGTTTCTATCGTATGCTATAAGTTCAGAGCTATAGAACATACCACTAGGCTGGTCGTTGAAATCGTTTACAATCCGCTGATTTCAAACAACAGGGCTGTTGAAATTTCCGCCGTTAGAGTGGGCAACGGCCAGGACTCGAGGGAACTCAAATGACCACTTCGTCAGATCTTCTGCTAATCGCCATACCGATACTGGCCGCGGCGTTTCCGCTTTGCCGGCGGCTATTTATGGATTCGTCAAAATACCTTCGGATATGTACATGGCACGTTGGTAACGCCGCATCCATCCAAACCGCCCCGGGCGCAAGTTCCGGAAGCTCGCACGTCGGGCGGAAACTGTCTTTCAAATCCTTTGCGGCAGGCTTTGCACTGATGCTGCTCAGCGCAACGGCCGGCTTCGCACAGACGGGCGAACAGCCCACAGGGGAGGCCAATCTTCAGCTTCCGGATTTCACCCGGGCACATTTCCTCGGACTGAACGGCCATAACCTGCTGATGTTCGGAATCCTGTTCTGCATCTTCGGACTGTTGTTTGGACTCGCAATGTACAGCCGGCTCAAGAACCTGCCTGTGCATCGGGCCATGGCTGACATCTCGAATCTGATCTGGGAAACGTGCAAGACCTATCTGATCCAGCAAGGCAAGTTTCTCTTCCTGCTGTGGATCTTCATCGCCGCGATCATCATTCTTTATTTCGGCGTGCTCCTCAGGTATGAGGCTTTTCGCGTGGGCATTATCCTGTTGTTCAGCATCATCGGCATCCTGGGCAGTTACAGTGTGGCGTGGTTCGGCATCCGAGTCAACACGTTCGCTAATTCCCGCACGGCATTCGCCAGCCTGGAAGGCAAACCATTCCCTGTTTACCGGATTCCCGTGCGGTCGGGGATGAGCGTAGGCATGATGCTCATCAGCGTCGAACTGCTGATGATGCTGATTATTCTGCTCTTCGTTCCGGGTGATTATGCCGGGCCATGTTTTATCGGCTTTGCAATCGGCGAATCGCTGGGGGCTGCCGCACTGCGCATCGCCGGCGGGATATTCACTAAAATTGCGGACATCGGCGCAGACCTGATGAAGATTGTTTTCAAGATCAAGGAAGACGACGCGCGCAATCCAGGCGTCATTGCGGACTGCACGGGAGACAATGCCGGCGATTCCGTCGGGCCAACCGCCGATGGATTTGAGACTTATGGCGTAACGGGCGTGGCATTGATCACGTTCATCCTGCTGGGGGTAAGAGATCCGGTCATCAAGCTTCAACTGCTTGTCTGGATTTTTGTGATCCGCATTGTGATGCTGATTGCCGCCGCCGCCGCTTATTATATCAACGCTGCGATTGCCAAAGCGCGATACGCGAACGCTGAGCGGATGAACTTCGAGATGCCGCTCACTACCCTTGTCTGGATCACATCGTTTGCTTCCATCGGCCTCACGTACCTCGTTTCTGCATTGATCGTGCCGAACCTGGGGGGAGATACCACAATGTGGTGGAAACTCTCGACCATCGTGAGCTGCGGGACACTGGCCGGGGCCCTGATTCCCGAATTGGTCAAGGTCTTTACATCGACCGAGTCCCGGCACGTCAAAGAAGTGGTGGCTTCGGCGCGCCAAGGCGGGGCATCGCTCGACATCCTTTCCGGCTTTGTTGCAGGCAACTATTCAAGCTATTACCTTGGCCTCACGATGATGGTGCTGATGGCGATCGGGTCTTGGGTCAGCCTGCGAGGCCTCGAAAATCTCATGCTGGCGGCGCCGGTGTTTGCCTTCGGTCTCGTGGCTTTCGGATTTTTGGGCATGGGGCCTGTCACGATCGCCGTTGATTCTTACGGCCCCGTCGCCGATAACGCCCAGTCGGTTTACGAACTCTCGTTGATCGAGCACATTCCAAACGTCGAGCAGGAAATCAGGCGCGACTTCAATGTGGACGTTAATTTCGAACGTGCCAAGGAGATGCTTGAGGCGAACGACGGTGCAGGCAACACTTTCAAGGCTACGGCTAAGCCCGTGCTGATCGGCACCGCAGTGGTTGGCGCTACAACGATGATTTTTGCCACAATTATGGCACTGACCAACGGCCTGACGGCCAATGTGGACAAGCTCTCGCTGCTGCACGCGCCTTTTGTCCTGGGCCTTGTTTCCGGCGGCGCCGTAATCTACTGGTTTACGGGAGCGTCGACCCAAGCCGTGACCACCGGCGCCTACCGAGCCGTCGAGTTTATTAAAGCCAACATCCGCCTGGAGGGAGTTGAGAAGGCCTCCGCAAGCGACAGCAAAAAAGTCGTTGCCATCTGCACGCAGTACGCGCAGAGCGGCATGTTGAACATCTTCATCGCGGTGTTCTTCGTTACGCTGGCCTTTGCGTTCCTCGATCCGTTCTTTTTCATCGGCTACCTGATTTCCATTGCAATCTCAGGCCTCTACCAGGCTGTCTTCATGGCTAACGCCGGCGCGGCCTGGGACAACGCCAAGAAAATTGTTGAAGTCGAACTGAAAGAAAAAGGCACGGACTTGCATGACGCCACCGTAGTGGGTGACACAGTTGGCGATCCTTTCAAGGACACATCTTCCGTGGCCATGAACCCAATCATCAAATTCACGACGCTTTTCGGTCTGCTGGCTGTTGAGCTTGCCGTCAGATTGACGGCGACAAGCGGCCCGGCCCTGACTCGCGTGCTTGCGGCCGTCTTCTTTGCCATTTCGTATTATTTTGTCTACCGATCGTTCTATGGAATGAGGATTCGCACGGGCGAGAAGATTCCGGCGGTCGCTGACACCGCCGGTGTAACGCGCTCCGCGAGTTAGACACGGATCGGCATCCGTGGCGCGCCCTGTGGGAACGAAAGGTCAGGAAGATTTCCAGGTGGGTGCTGAAAGAAGCCAATTGTCATGCTGAGCGAAGCGAAGCATCTCTTGGTTTTCTCTGAGAATAAATACCTGGATTATTCGCTGCACTCACTATGGCAAGCGTAAAATCCGTTTTGCTGCAAGCTGCTGAATAGAAAGATGCTCAATATCCTTTGGCTTCTTCTTTGATCTGCTTGGCCAGTTTTTCGGCCTGCTCGGCCTTCTTGACGATTTCAAGTGAAAGCACGTTTTCATTCGTATTCGCGATTTCCTTCTGGAGAGAAGTCGCCAGTTCCGCCAAGTCATCAGCATGCTTTTTCAGTTTCTTGTAGTTTAAATCCAGGAGGGCTTGTCTCTGCTTGCGGCTGGGTTTGGACAAATTCGGTTCGTTGTCAGGGAAGCGACCCTGCAAAGGGTTCTGCGGTAAGGCGCCCTGGTTCTGACTTTGATTCAGCATCTGGCCAGCCACGGCGGGAGAAGCTGCCTCAAGCAGCAAGAATATGAGCGCCACCGCTGCAAGTTTCTTTGTTTTTCCAAACCGGGAAGCTGACCCTGTAAAAATGCGGGAAATACCTTCCATAATTCTTTACCCCTTCCTAGTCCTTGGCTGCCGAACCAATAGAAAATCGCCAATTGTTCATTTACCTCATTTTAATCACGCAGTCCGAAACATACAATTTGTAGTCGCTATTTTGCTTTTTGCTGATGAAGCAGAATCCTCCTTTGGAGATATTTTCGCTGCACGTGACCTCTACGACACCGTCGTAAGTAAAGATCCTCACCCGCAACTGGAGTGAAACGCGCTTGTGCCTTTTTCTCTCTTCCGGCTGCGTCTGAAGGCCCCCTCTGCTCCCGGTGCAATGCCTCCCTGCGCTCCGCCTTCCGGCGTACCTTTCGTTGTCCGGCGTACGACCACAGAGATGCTGCTCCGCAAGATTCGCAGTGTGTCTTCAGAATGCCGGAGGTTTCAAGGACTTCAACCTCGACCAGCGAGACAGGCGAGAGCCTGGCCTCTCCGCTTTTCCTGCATTCCAGGATCGCGCTGGGATCCGTTGCCTCCCCTTTCAAAGACGGCAGAAACTGGATTCCCCAGATATTCTCAGTCTAATCCACATATTCCACTGCGATGGCTGGACGGAAGTCATCAGCCAAAACGGCGCCCGCATCCGCATGAGGCAGAATCCGGCGCCGGACCAGGAGATCACCATCCACTATCTCGAGACGGGCAAGGAAGCCGTCGCGCGCGTCCAGCCGATTCTTGCAGGCGCAATCACGCTTTTCAGCGTTGAATATATTGGCCAGCAAACCTGGAAATCACCTTCCCGGCGCGGCCTCATGGGGGCGCATCCGACTGATCTGTTCGGCCAGATGGTCAATCCGCCGCAGGATTTCCTGATACTCGCCTTCCTCGCCCTGTTCTTTCTTTTTGACAAATGCGAATGAGCCGTCCGGGTTCAGAGTTGCCTGCTTTATTTCCTTCAGGGACGCGATGCCCTGCCGGCCGGCGGCAGCCTCCAGTTCGTCCATTGTGATCAGCACCTTCCGCAATGCATCCTGTCGGATATTTCCATTTTCAATCAGCGTCACACCCATATTGCTCACCCGCCGACGACGCCTGCTGTACTCGAAATAGATGCGGACCGCCAAATAATCAACAACAAGCAGCGTTGAAGCGCCAATCAGCCCGCCGGTGACGGAATTGTCGTTGCCGATGATCGCGTTCTGCACGGTGTTGGCAATCGTCAGCAGCACGACCAGATCGAACGCGTTCAATTGCGCCAGTTCGCGCCTGCCAGCCAGCTTCAGGGCCACGACAAGAAATATGTAAACGATCACCGCCCGCAGGATCTTGTCCATGACAGGTAAGCCTGGAAGAAACATATCTGTCCAAATTTGAGTGTGCATATTGCGCTCCTTATGGCAATTTGGAGAAAGCCCGCAAGTTTCGCCCGAGAGGGTTGAAAATCCTTTTCCCGTTCAGCCCCCGCTAATCCTACGCTTTCTGGGCAGCGAAAAACCAGAAGTTTGGCCGGGACCCGAATCTCGGTCCGGCCCGTGAACAACCCGACAAGGCGTGATATTATTCACGAATAGATGCGGGAGAAGGTTGGCCTTCGCTGATGCCCAAACCAACCACTGGAGGCAGTCTCATGAAGGAAAACAAGGGAAAACCATCGCGCAGAGATTTCCTTGGCCGCGTGGCCGCGGGGTTTGCAGGTATGACGGGAAGCGCACTGGCTCCGTCGGCGCTTGAGAAGGTATGGGCCGCCACAACATCAAACGGTATGATTTACCGCAAGCTGGGGCGCAGCGGTGAAAGGGTTTCCGCCATCGGACTGGGCGGGTACCACATCGGCGTCCAGGCGACTGAAGCGGAGAGCATCCGCATCATCCGCGCCGCCATCGACAATGGGATCAACTTCATGGACAACTGCTGGGATTACAACGACGGTGCCAGCGAAATCCGCATGGGCAAGGCGCTCAGGGATGGCTATCGGCAGAAGGTCTTCCTTATGACCAAAACTGACGCGCAATTAAAGGATCTCTGGAATAAACAGCTTGATGAATCGCTCCGCCGTCTGCAAACCGACGTGATTGACCTCATTCAGTTTCACGAAGTGATCAGGATGGGCGACCCGGACCGCATTTTCGGCCCGAACGGCGCCTTCGAGGCCGCGTTGGCCGCGCGCAAGGCAGGCAAGGTGCGATATATCGGCTTCACGGGGCATAAAGACCCCGCTATTCACCTCAAGATGCTCAACACGGGTTTCAAGCACGGGTTTACTTTCGATACCGTTCAAATGCCGCTGAACGTGCTGGATCCGCATTACCACAGCTTTGTGAAGGAAGTCGTTCCCGTCTGCGTCAAGCACGGCATCGGCGTGCTGGGCATGAAACCGCTGGCCAACGGGATTATTCCACAGAACAACGTCGTCTCAGCCATAGATTGCCCGCACTATGCCATGAGCCTGCCAACCTCTGTAGTGATCAACGGCTGCGATTCCATGGAACGCCTGAACCAGGCGCTGGAAGCTGTGCGAACGTTTAAGCCTTTGAGCGAGAGCCAGATGGCTGCGCTTGTCGCGAAGACGGCCAAGGTTGCCGCCGGCGGCGGTTTGCAGCCCTTCAAAACCACGCACCAGTTTGATGGAACGTGGCACAATCCTCAATGGCTCGGATAGAGGCGCGCTCAGCCCGGGGGTATCGAATGAAACGCATGACGCTCACAGCAGTCATACTTGCAGGCTGTACTCTGGCAATGCCGCTCGCTGCCGTCTCAGCAGAGCATATGACGGTCGCGCCGGCTGCGCATGAAACCAGCGCGAAAGAACTCCATTCGCTGATCCAGGATAAAGGAAAAGTTCTTGTGCTCGATGTGCGTTCGCCGGAGGAATATGCGAAGGGCCACGTGCCTGGGGCCATTAACGTCCCCTACGATTCGCTCGCCCAGAAAATCCGGGAGATGCAGATTTCAAAAGACACTGTGATTGTCACCATGTGCGACCACGGAGGCCGCAGCTCGCACGCCGCGCTGGAACTCCGGAAGATGGGGTACAAAACCACGTCCTTCTGCCGGATCGACTCCTGGCAAAAAGACGGGTACAGGATCACGAAGTAAATGCCTGCCGCGCTGTACTGGCCCTGACAATGCAGTGCGCTTTGCCGTCGCGCCGCGGAGATCGCGGACATGCCTGCGCAAAGCAGAGCGTGGCATAGAATTTCTCTTTTGCCGGGAACTCGTTTGAAGCCAACCGAAACTCTCGTTGAATTTCCCAACGCGCGCGGCAGTCTGCTGCGCGGCATGATCCATCGCCCGCCCGCCGCCAACCCTCGAAGCAAGGCTGCTGTTGTGGTTTTCTTCCACGGCTTCACCGGTGATCGCATGGAATCGCACTGGATCTTCATCAAATGCGCGCGGACGCTTGCGCTGAAGGGAATTGCCAGCCTGCGATTTGATTTCTACGGCTCCGGAGAATCCGAAGGAACTTTCGAGCAGGCCACCCTCCAGAGCGAAATCTCCGATGCCAGGGCGGCAGTTCGTTTCGTTTCGCACCAGAAGGGGATTGATCCCGGCCGGCTCGGCCTTTGCGGCCTTTCACTGGGAGGCTGCGTCGCGGCCTGCGCGGCTCAAGCGGCCAGGGCCAGAGCATTGGTGCTCTGGAGCGCCGTGGCGCGCCCGGCCATCCTTCAAAAGTTGTCGGAAAATCTCGGAATGCGGTCGGCGGACCATCCCGGCGCAATTGAATACGACGCCCGCCTCGTTTCCGAGCGCTTTCTGAAGCTTGCCGCGAAGGTTGATCCGCTCGCTGCTCTGCGCCGCTATAAAGGTCCGACGCTGATCCTCCATCCCGGCCAAGATACGAGCGTGCCTCTGTCTCATGCGCAGGATTTTTGGGAGGCTTCCGGCGCAAGCATAAAGGAAAAGGTGGTCATCCCCGGCGCCGACCACACTTTTACATCAATAGCATGGGAGTCTGAAGTCATCACGCGAACCGTCGAGTGGTTTCAAAGCTATCTTTGAAACGCTTCCTCACGGCTCGATCCTCACGACTATATACCCGTGAGATTGTTTTGCCGTGGATAGAACTGCGAGCGGTTCATAACCGCCACGCAAATCTGGAAGTCTGCTGAACTCCTCTGAGGAAAGCCATCGGCTGTATCTGGTAAGCCCCCTTTATCAACGTCCGTCCTTTCCATAGTGAAATTTCTTCCCATCCTCCCGGACGAGCGTTCTCCTGACTCGTTTCAATAAGTAATGCGCTTGTAAGGTGTTATGGATCGGCAAGGAAATGGCAAGCCGTTTGCTGCTGCGTATCTGGCGCGGGTCAAGGATAAACACCGCAAGGACTTTAGGGATCAGCAGCCGTGATCCTGGTTGAAGGTGTCCCTCGGCGCCTTAAAGTGTAATGGACCTGACGCGAATCCGCGCCGGCACGAGCATCTGTAATCACCGGGAGACATTCAAAAGCTATATGAGAAACGCAAAGTCCCAAATTCAGACGGGGTGGACCCTCGACAATAATTTTTGCGTTTCCAGCAAATCCAAAAGGCAATCTGTTGCTGGAAACATTCCGCGGCGCTCTTTCTTGATCGCCGGCCTTGGAGCCGCTGCGGGTTTTTGGGCCTGCGGAGGTTCCAATGGAAGTTCCGCCTCCGGCAGCCACACAAGCAGTTCGCTTACCGCTGCTCAAAATCCGATTGTGGAAGAGAATAAGAAAACGGGCGATCCTTCCTGGAAGCTTACGAATGCAGCGACGAACCACGAAATTGAAGGCTACGCTTCAGCTACAAGCGTGAACCGCGGCGAGACCATCGAGTTCTTCGTCAATACGTCAGACACTTCCTACACACTCGCTATTTACCGCATGGGGTGGTATGGCGGGGCTGGTGGGAGACTGCTGGCGTCCCCGGTAACCCTCAACGGTGTCCAGCAACCCATCCCTACGCCTGCCCCGGACACAAACCTGATCGAGTGCCAGTGGCAGAGCTCTTATCAGGTGACAGTTCCCAATACCACCGATCCAACCGACTGGGCCAGCGGTGTCTATCTTGTCAAGCTGACCGGGTTGACAAGCGGCAAGCAGGCTTACATCATTTTTGTTGTCAGGGATGACGGCCGGAAGTCAGACCTGCTGTTCCAGTCAAGCGTGAATACCTATCAGGCTTACAACGATTGGGGCGGTTTTTCCCTTTATACCAACCCTCCGGCGTACGAGGTTTCATTCAATCGGCCGTATCACAGTTGGTATGGAAGCCAGGACTTTCTCCGCTTCGAATATAACATGATCCGCTTCCTTGAGCGCGAAGGCTACGATGTCACCTATTGCACCGATGTTGACACCCATCAGAATGGCGACACGCTTCTGCTTTTGCATAAAGCGTTTCTTGTGGTGGGTCATGATGAATACTGGTCGTGGCAGATGCGCGATAACGTGGAAGGCGCAAGGGACAAGGGCATAAACCTTGGGTTTTTCGCCGCCAATACATCCTATTGGCAGATTCGCTATGCGTCCAGTCAGATTACCGGCGATCCCAATCGCACGATCATTTGTTACAAATACGCTGCGATGACCAAAGACCCCTACGCGCTTGACGGCGATCCCAATAACGACTATCTGATCACAACTCAGTTCCGTCTTGCACCGGTGAACCGCCCCGAAGATCAGATGTGCGGCGCGATGTTCAACGAGGCAGCAGACACCGGCGTTATTGATGGCGACATGATCGTAACAGACCCCTCAAGCTGGGTCTTCAACAATACCAATGTACAGAACGGCACGCATCTGCCGGGCCTCCTTGGCTACGAAGTAGATCAGATGTTTGCGAATGTTCCTGCAGGAGTCGCCAGCATCTGCCATTCTCCTTACACTGATCCCTCCAATGGGCAAACCGAATATGGCGACATGACTGTCTACCAAGCATCGTCAAGCGCCATGGTGGTCAACACCGGCTCGATGCGATGGAACTGGGGACTGGATTCGTTCACTCCGGGGACCCTTCACCCTGACCTTACAAATCCCATTGCGCAACAGGCTACGCGGAACGTGCTGAGTAAATTCGGCGCCACTCCTGGGACCCCGTAATCAACTTCACAAGGACAACTGGAGAATGCGGTAGAAAGGGACGCTGTTTCCTTTTCTTCGAACGTTGCGCTTCAGGAGTAGTGTGCGCATGGATTTGGCAAGCTGGCTTTGGTATCCGCCGGCTGGCATAATCAGACATGGGGTCCTTCACATGAACGAAACCGGAGCGCACCAGGCGCCGCACGCCTACACGAACCATCTGATCAAAGAGAGTAGCCCTTATCTCCTGATGCACGCGCACAATCCTGTGGACTGGTATCCGTGGGGCACGGAAGCGTTTGAACGGGCCAAGCGCGAGAACAAACCGATTTTTCTCTCCGTCGGCTATTCCACCTGCCACTGGTGCCACGTGATGGAGCAGGAATCGTTCTCAAACCCTGAAATCGCGCGGCTTATGAACGAACATTTCGTGAACATCAAAGTGGACCGGGAAGAGCGTCCCGACATTGATCGCATCTACATGACTTTTGTTCAAGCCACCACAGGCAGCGGTGGCTGGCCGATGTCAGTGTTCCTCACGCCGGACCTCAAGCCTTTCTTCGGCGGGACCTACTGGCCGCCTGTTGACCGCTACGGACGCCCGGGTTTCTCCACTGTGCTGTCGCGCGTGGCGGACGCGTGGAAGCACGATCAGCGCCGCATCGAAGAATCCGCCTCGGATGTGATCGAGCAGATTGAAAAGGCCGTCAGCACTCCGGTGGCTAAAGAGACGCGCATTAATGCTGCCACGCTGCGCTATGCTTACGAGCAGATCAAGTCCAGCCACGACCCCGTTCACGGCGGCTTTGGCGGCGGTCCGAAGTTTCCGCGGCCGGTTGTTCTTAACTTCCTGCTACGGTACTACGCCCGCACAGGCGAAGAGCTGGCTCTCCACATGACGCTCCACGCGCTCCGCGCCATGGCCCGCGGCGGTATTCATGATCATCTGGGTGGCGGGTTCCATCGTTATTCGGTGGATGCTGCGTGGCACGTGCCGCATTTCGAGAAGATGCTTTACGATCAGGCGCAGCTTGCGGTCTCCTATCTTGAGGCTTACCAGATCACCCACGATCCGTTTTACGCCGAGACTGTACGAGATATTTTGAATTACGTTCTGCGCGACTTGCACAGTCCTGAGGGCGGGTTCTTCAGCGCCGAAGACGCCGACAGCCAGGTCGAGAAAGACAGCCCCGAACACGGCGAGGGAGCGTTCTATCTATGGACGGCAGACCAGATTGAAGAAGTCCTTGGGCGCGAGGCATCCAATGTTTTTAACTATCACTACGGCGTCGAACGCGATGGCAACGTCGATCCGCAACACGACGCACAGGGCGAGCTTGCCGGAAAGAACATTCTCGACGCAGTGCATTCGGTCAACGACACGGCAGAGCAATTTGGCAAATCGCCTGAAGAAGTCCGCGCATTGCTGGCTGATGCGCGTGCGAAGCTGCTGGCAGCACGCGCCCGGAGGCCGCGGCCACCGCTCGACGACAAAATCATTACTGCGTGGAACGGCCTGATGATTTCCGCCTTCGCCCGCGCTGCGCAGGTGCTCGGCGACGCTGTCTATATTCAGGCGGCCGAGGGCGCAGCCGACTTCATTAAATCAAGACTTTATGATGAGCAAAATGGGACTCTGAAGCGCCGTTATCGCCGCGGCGAAACCGGCATCAGCGGATTTCTAGACGACTACGCTTTTTTCATTCAGGGATTAATCGACCTGTATGAAGCGTCGTTCCGCTTTTCCGATCTCGATTGGGCCGTCCGGCTTCAGGAGACTCAGGACCGGCTCTTCCGGGACGATCAAGGCGGCGGATATTTTCACACCACGGCAGGTGATCCTTCGGTCCTTGTCAGAATGCGCGACGCTTACGACGGAGCGGAGCCGTCTCCCAATTCCGTTGCTGCCATGAACCTGCTGCGCCTCGCAGAAATGGCCAACCGGCCTGCATGGCGCGAGCAGGCGCAGAAGCTGTTCCTTGCTTTCGGCAGCCAGATCGAAAATTCTCCGGAAACCATTCCGCAGATGCTTGCTGCCGTCGATTTCGCACTCTCGAAGCCGCGGCAGATTGTCATCGCCGGAGATCGGGGCGCTTCGGACACAAGGGCGCTGCTTGAAGTCGTGAACCAGCGGTTCATTCCAAACAGGATTCTCCTGCTCGTCGATGGCGAAGATTCCCAAAAGCTTACCGAATGGCTCCCTTTTACCAGGGGAATGCAGCGTATCGGCGGGAAGGCGACAGCCTACGTCTGCGAAAACTACACGTGCAAACTTCCTACTCCTGAGCCGGAAGAGGTTGCGCGCCTGCTGGAAGAACAGTCCTGATTTTTGCCGTACTCCGCTTTTTGCGGTGGCCCCGAATGCGTCGGGTGCGGTTCCGAATGAAGCGGAAAAATCTGATCTTTCGTACTCTTCCGATAAGCAGGTTCTTCGTCGCTGGGCTCCTCAGAATGACGTTCGTGAACAGCCGGCCTCAGAATGAGGGGTGTGGGAACCCATCCATGCCTGAGCGTTTGTCGTTCCGACCGCAGCCCTGTCCCGGACGGGACAGAAAGTAGCGAGGAACCAGCCTTTGCAAGGCTTTGCGCGCGATTTTCCTTGACAAACGACGGCTACTATGCTAGTCTCCAGCGACTTGGTCAGGCCTCTGAACGCAGCTCAACAGGCGTGTCCTGGCGGATGTGAATCAGCAGTCTGGATGGACTCTGTTTTGTCCCTAGTCTATTGAAAATGCGGCGATACTATTTCTGGAACTGAAAATATGGGACAGAAAAGATCAATTTCGCAAAAACGGACCGGAGCAAACTGGAAAACGGATTTGGCCATCTTGTTGAAAATCACGGGCAGCGTAAAATCGAACCGGGGCGCCAAACCCTTTCTGCTTTCCGTCAGCGCATGTTTGCTGATTTTCCTGACGGCCGGCAGCGCACGCGCGGTCCAGTGGGAGACCCTCTTCACCGCTCAGGATGTTCGGGATCATCTTTCGACGCCTGCCGGGCGCGAGCAGGCGCTCAGTTTCTGCCGCCGCATGGGCATTTCCAAGGTCTATATCGAGGTCTTCCGCGATGGGTATCAGGCAAACGAAGAAACGCTCAAGACCTCGCGCGATTTCTTCCGCCAGGCAGGGCTCCAGGTGTCCGGCTGCGTCACGACAACGCAGCTTGGCAAACCATCGACCGGCTGGAAGATCGCTGCCTGTTACACTAATCGGCAGAACCAGCAGCATCTGGCGGAGATCTTCCGTTACGCGGCAAGCCTGTTTGACGAAATCATGATTGATGATTTCTTCTTCACTGACTGCCAGTGCTCGGAATGCGTGGCGGCAAAAGGCCCGATGAGCTGGAAGCAGTACCGCGACAAGCTGATGGTCGAGATGAGCCAGAAAAACGTGCTCGGAGCTGCACGGGCCGTGAATCCGAAAGTCAAAATCATTCTGAAATTTCCGCAGTGGTATGACGATTTCCAGAACCGCGGCTATGTGGTTGATAAGGAGTCCGCGATTTATGATCGCATCTGGGTCGGCACCGAACTGCGCGATCCGAGCTCTGACAAGTGGGGACATACGCAGCAGTACCGCGGATTTTTCCTTTACCGCTGGCTGGCTGATGTTGCGGGTGCCAAAGAAGGCGGCGGCTGGTTTGATCCCTACGGCACGGATCCAACGTTTTATCTGGACCAGGCCTATGTGACCGTGCTTGCCGGAGCTCCTGAAGTCATGTTGTTTCATTACGGCGACCTCGCCTCGGACAAGTATCATGCGGAGGCTGAAGCTTTTGCCGACGACCGGTCTCAACTCGACACTCTTGCGAAGCTGGCGGGCCATTGGGACGGCATTCCCGCATATAAGCCGGTGAACAGCGATCCGGGCGGCGAGCCCTACATCTTTGACCAGATCGGCATGCTGGGAATTCCGCTGTTGCCGACGGCGCATTTCCCAGCCGGAGCGCGGGCCGCGCTTTTCACCGCACATTCTCTGCATGATGTCAACTTTGTCCCGGAACTGAACGAGTTCCTCAGGAACGGTGGGACGGCCTTCATGAGCGAGGCCCTGGCGCATCGCCTGAATGCTGATCCCCGTCTGACCCCGGACAACAGGATTGCGCTCGGCAAGGACGAACTCCTTAAGAGTATTTCTGAAGGCGGGGGGCAGGTCATTGTTTTCTCAGATCAGTTGCCGCGCCTGGCTTACGTCACGGCGGAAAATCAGGTTACGCAATTGAATCCGGCAACTCGTGCGGCGCTCGCAAAACTGCGCGCTGCGGTGGCGGAATTTGTCCCCACATCACCCGATGCTCCGCCTCGGGTCGTCGTCTTTCCCATGCATGACCGTGTGGCCATCGCGAACTTTACGGAACTTCCCGTGACCTGCCATTTAACGGGCTTTGGAGGCATGGGAACCAGATACACCAAAGTATTTGGGACATCGGATACCCGCGTTGCAGGCGACGGGACGGCTCTATACCTGCCCGCACATGGCGTAATGGTGGTGCAGTGAACGCATTCGGCAGAGGCGCCCCTGCGTCCGTAAGGAGCCGTGCAGCACATATCGGTGTGCGGCGGGGAGATCTCTTCAGGACCGGCATGGTATTGATGCTGGCCGTGCTCGCGATGGGAGCCAAATCCGCCGCCGCGGCGAAGAAAGATCACACAAAACCACACACGAGTTTCCAGGCAACCAGTCCCGCACCGCACATTGTGGAGGAACCACACCGCTTTTTTGACAGGACCAACGTGGTTCTCTTCACAGCAGTCGCAGCAGTGAGGGCGCTCGATTTTACTTCAACTGAGCATTTCCGCAAGCTCGGCGACAATGAAGTTCTGCTGACGAACAGCATCGTGGACAACAAGCCGTTGTTCGCGGGCATTGAAGTTGGCGGTGCCGCGCTTTCCATCGGCGTTGCATACTGGCTGCACCGCACCGGCCACCACAGCCTGGAGCGGTGGGTTTCCGCAGTCCACATCGGCGTCGGGGCGGTCGGCGATATCCATAACTATTCCCTCGGCCCGCCGCATTGAAGCAAGAATGATCTCCGCATCAGCAGACCGTGATCGTCGCACGAATTTTTACTTGCGATCTGCAAGGACCCCGCACGGGAACGTCACCATTTGTACATAACGTCGCAAAGCCATATGCATGATTGCTGCGCGCAGACCGACAGAACAGTATGTGATATACTTCACATCATACCAGGACGGAACTAAATTTCTCCCAAATCTGATTCGCAGCCGGGCACGCTCATGAGCGTTGTGACGCCCATCACGGAACAGCCCAATGCTTCGCATGAGAATAATTTTGTGGGGCACGCAAGCGTGCACGGCTTTAAGCGCATGAGCAACGGACCGGCAGCCTGTGTTGGTTTTCCGCAAGGCTGAGCCACAAGGGAGGGTAGCGATGAGGCTAAGCGCGAAGGCCTGTCTTTCCCTGATTCTCTGTGAGTTGCTGGTCTTGATTCCCGCATGCCGCAAGCGAACTCCGGTCGGCGCGCCTCCTCCGGCGCAGCCCGAACAGATCTCCGAGCTTCAAAACGAACTCCAGAAATCCTATCTGGAGCTTTTTGAAATCTCCCCTGACCTGCATTATTCGAAATCACAAATCAACGCCATGCGCGACTATCTGTTGAAAGGCGAGCAATACTGCATCGACCAGTTCAAGGGGCATGCGAAGGAATACAGGTCACAATTGGACCAGATACAGAAGGACTTGAAGCAAACAGGATCGACTCTGGCTGAAAGCGAGCGCCATGCCGCGCATTGCAAGATACAGCAACTGCGCGTGCTCGAAAGCCAGGCCAGTGTGCTGGCCGAGAATGCCATTCCCGTCGCTTACGATAATCGGCTTGCCAAGCTGGATTTGATTGAAAACTGGCCCTCTCAACTCCAGGAAATCAAGCAGCAGATTGCCAGCGGCGCCTATCAGAACCGGCGCTGGGGAGATGTCAAAGACATTGGGTTTCGTGAGATTGCTCCCGGACAGCGCGATGACATCCGGGCCGGCCAGGAGGCGATCAAGGAATTGAAGCAATCCGGGATGATGCCGCCGGAAATCAAGGACCCGGCTGTGGTTGACTATGTGAGGGAGGTCGGCCAGAAAGTGGCCAAGCATTCCGATCTGCAAGTGCCCTTAAACATCACGGTTTTAAATTCCAAAGAGATCAACGCCTTTGCGCTGCCGGGCGGCTATCTCTTTGTCGAGCGCGGTCTGCTTGAAGCCGCTGATGATGAATCGGAACTTGCCGGAGTGATCGGGCATGAAATCGCGCACGTGACCGCGCGGCATTCTCACAAGCTGATGAAAAAAGCCACAATCGCCAGCATTTTCTATCAGGCCGCTCAGATCGCCGCAATCGTCTTCACCGGCGGAGTTGCAGGGATTGGGACATACTACGCCCTTCAGTACGGCTTCTATGGGTTGGGACTCGTGCTCAGCCTGAACCTGCTGGGGGTCAGCCGCGAGTACGAACTTGAGGCAGACCAGTTGGGCGTCCAGTACACGTGGAACGCGGGCTACGACCCGACCGGCTTTATACGGTTTTTCGACAAGATTGCGACGAAAAAGGGTTATGTCGAAGGTGTAAGCTGGTTCCGCACCCATCCTCCTTTCTACAAGCGCATGGTCGATACGGAGCGGGAAATCATGTTCCTCCCCAAGAAACCGAACTATATCGTGAACACGCAGGCGTTTAAGGAGATGAAGAACGTACTGCCGAAGCTGGAGAAGGAAGCCACCAAAGACGAAAAAAACAAGCCTTCGCTTTACGATTATTCAAAAGAAGAAGGTTGTCCGCCGCTCAAGAAATTTGAGTTCGAGCCCAACCAACCCATTGAGCAGTTGTGCCATTCGCCCAAGCTGGTGACCGTAGAGGAGGGAACGATCCCAGCCGGAGAGCCGCAACAATAGAGCCTTCTAACATGTAACGTTCGCCTTCACGCGGAGTATCCCTCTGAGCTCCAGGTGGGGCGGTATCGTATCAATTTGCCTGAGTGCCTACTGTGGAGGATTCGGGCCATCCTTCGAGATGCTCGGGTGTAAGGCTACACTCCTGGGACGTGCCTTTGCACGGTTGGAATGTTGCGCGTTGTCTTCTGCCCCGAATGATCTTTTCTCGCGAGCGCTGATTTGTCCGAGCGCTTTCAATCCAATGTGATACGCTGGAAGAAATAACGAAAGTGCCGGACGGACCGTGTTGCATTCCCTGACGGGGCAATCAAAATTCCGGCTTGAAGGGGAGCGAGCTGGATTTATGGGGCTAAGAAATGCGATATGCCGGATTCGTGCTCATGTTACTGTTCCTCGGTACTGCTTCTCTGGGGTGGGGGCAAGAGTTACGCCTGAAAGACGGGAACGTTGTCAAAGGGTCGTTCCAGCGGCTGGAGGGCGGCAACATTCTGTTTAAGACGGACAGCATGGGCACGCTCACCATCCCCGTAGCAAACATCGAAAGTTTTACCTCCGAATCAAGCGTTGTGGCTGTCCTCAAGAGTGGGAAGACGGCAGAGGGCGTTTTTGCAATCTCCAAAGCGGCTGGTTGGCAACTGAGAACCGCTACCGGCGTCGTCACTCTTTCGCCGGGCAATGTTCTGGCTGCCTACCCCGCGGAGATCTACGCGAAGGAAAACCCTTCGGGCCCTCATGCGCCTTGGCAGGATTGGAAGGGGGCAGGGTCCCTGGGCTACGTGATCCAGGAATCCAGCCAGCATTCAGCGTCGTTTTCGACAGGTTTCAACGCGGCTCGCACCGAGCCTAAGCTTGAGGGTTTGCCGCCGCGCGGCCGGTCGAGCCTCTCATTCAATATGGCTTTTATCAACCTTACAAACGCGGCCGGGGTGAAGACCAGTGACAACACGTTGAATTCTTTCGCAAGGCAGGATTTTTTCTTTGGCGGTGAGGCAAGCGATTTTCTTTTCGTTGAAGGCGCTTTCGACCACATTCAATCACAGCAATTGAGCCTGCGGCAGACGTATGGTGGGGGGCTTGGGCGAGACCTGATTCGACGTCCCAATTTTTCGTTGAGTGTTCGGGGTGGATTGACATACGTCAGGACAAGCTTTGAAACCGGCGAGTTGCGTAATGACATGGAGGCGGTGGCGGGAGAAAAGATCACCCTGACCATTTTCAAGCATTTGAATTTCATCCATGCCTTCGATGTTTACCCTAATCTGACATCCGCGGGCAATTATCGGTTTGATACGATCACGACTTTGTCTCTCCCGATTTACCGCCGCTTCTCTTTCCAGATCAGCCTTACCGACAACTTCCTCAGCAATCCCATTCCCGGGACTGAACGTAACAACCTGATCATGAGCACAGGTCTTGGCATTAACTTTTAAGTTTACGCCGAACGAGGAACTGGCCTTCCAAATCGTATGAATAGAACAGCGCATCTCCAGAATCACTTAAACCGCTTTCGAAACTTGAGTTCCAGGCCGAAGATGCCGTTCTGATCGCGAAAACCGCGAATGGACATGCGCGGGTTGATTGCGTATTCAAATTCGATGACGCGGTACTGTGAATTGGCGGTGCTTGTTTCGTAGGTCAGAGTCAGGGCTGAGGAGATCTGTTGCTCGACGGTCAGGACGGGCCCGCCCAGTGTCCCGAGTTCTGAACTGGTGGGAGAGAATTTGATGCGGCTTACCCCAAACAGGCGCTGGATCCTGCCCGTGACCTGACTTGAAAGCGCCTGCGAAAGCAGGGCGCTTGCGCTTGCAGTGGAAAAAGGGTTCTTGGCTTCAGGGGCGAATTCCTCCAGCCGCTTTGAATAGCCGAACGCCAGGAGTGAAAGAATGTCCTGTGTGGGCAGGGGAGGATCGGAACGATAAGAAAAGCGGAGTTGGTCGGGCGGTCCGGAGATTTCAAGGGTGAGGTCATATTTGTCGATGTTTGTTCGCACCTGCAAATCAAGGATGGGCTCGGTGCGGAACGGATTGGTCATCGAAATGTCGCCGCGGGCCAGCGTATAGCGGTTGCCGCGAAAGATGGCGTCGCCGCTTCGCAGGAATACATTTCCCACGATGACGGGGTTGGCAAGCGTCCCCTCCACCTGCAATTGGATATCGGAAACCAGGCGAAGGTCGCGCGTCTCAATACGGACCGGCCGCAAGGAGGTCAGCCCCACATTCACGTTCACGCTGGACGCGAAGTGAGAAGTGTTTGCGGAAGGCGGGACGCTGAATGGGTTCGGCCCGGAGAGCAGGTCCGCAAGATTCAGATTTTCATTCGCGAAAAGATTCCGGACGGCAATGGTCCCACTGACCTGTCCCTGCTCTGGAGTTCCTGTGAAGGTCAGGTTGCCGTCCAGCACCGACGTGAAGTCAGAGGGATACCGCACACGGGCCTGGGAGAGTTGTACCCGCAGCTGATACCGGCGCGGTTCCTGAAGCATCGCGAAGCCGGAAATATTAACCGCTCCGCCGCCAACAGTCCCCTTCAGCGAGGAGATGGTCGCCCTTTCCCCCTCGAGCTTGATCGTTCCATTCAAAGCGTTGAGCCGGAATGGAAGATCTGAGTAGCCAAGCCCCACGTCCCTGACCTGGATCTCACCGCTTAACCGCGGCTCGGCCAGCGGGCCTTGCAGCTTCACCTCCAGATCGGATTCGCCCGTTGCCTGAATGTTGCTTGCCGACAGGCGCAGCAGGGTGGCGGCAGCTTTGCCTCGGGCAGAAAGGTCAATCGAGGGTGGATGCCCAAAATGGACGGAGCCGTCCACCTCGAAATTTGTGGCCTCGCCCTGCAGCCGAAATCGCTTCAGGGTAAGGTTGCGGTCGGCGTAGCTGATTTCAACAGGGTTCGTATTCGTAAGTTTCAGGGCAGGGAATTCGACCTGAAGCTGCTGAATCTGGCTGCTTCCGGCCAGTTGTTGCGGATCTTTGAGAGGGCCGTTAACCTTGATGGATCCGCCGGCTGAAATCGCAGCGGCCATTGCATGCCCGGAAAATTCTTCAATCCAAGGATCGGCGCGGAAGTTGGAATACTGGCCGGACAATTGCAGCGGCCAATTATCGCGGGCTTCGATAACGCCGCTGATGTGGAACTCGCCAGCCTGGCCACCTCCGCCTTTCACATCAAGGCCGATCTGTTGTCCCTGCCATTCCGCATTGCCACGAATGCTGCCGAGCGATTGCCCTTTCCATGTCAGTCCGGTTATGGCAAGCTCCGAATGCAGCCGAGCGTTGTCGAAAGTCCCCTGGCCCTCGAGGTCAAAGCTCACGAGTCCTGAGACTCCGGGACTGCCCTTTGCATTTACTTGTTGTGGATTAAGGAGATGAATCCGCTCAAGCGAAAATTCCCGGCCGTGCAGATTTGCAGAAAAGGTACGCTGCGGCAGGTTAATCTGCAAGCGGCCCTCCGCGTGTCCCCGGCCTTCGACGAGTTTGATGTCGCTGATCTCCCAGTTTGATTTGGTGGCGTTAATACTTGCAGACAACGAATCGAACGGTACGCCGGCAAACTGGCCCTTGTGGACGGCAATCTGGCCGTGCCCAGAAAGGTTTTCCACTGTGCCGTGGGCTTCGACCTCACCTGAGACAAGCCCCTCCATGGCGGGCTTCAAATTCAGCGCGGCGCGCAAGCCTCCGACCGGCGTTTCTCGAGCTGTCGCGCGCAGTTGGACCGCACTGTTCGGTTCGAGCTTCCAATGAAAAAGAGCAGCATCGGCATCAAGGACCAGCAGACTCTTGCCCAGCCGCAGCCGGCCTGATTGAATTTGAGCGCGTTGCGGAGACGCAATCAAGCCCGCCTGAAAACCGTCCCAAGCCCACCCGCCGAAGTTGAAAGTTCCTGCGCTGATCTGGCCGACGATTTTTGGATTCGAAAACGTCCCGGAAACGCTGCCCGTAAAAACAGCCTGGCTATGAAGGGTCAGCGGCAAGGGATTTCGAGTTTCGATCAGAATTCTGACACCCGGGCGCCACTCTTCAAAATCTGAAGTTACGAATTTAATTGCGAGAGACGCTCCAGAGCTTCCGAGCGTGCCCTGAGACTCGATCGTCGAATGCGCCGTCGAGATTTGCGAACTGTCGAGTGCGAGCACGACCTCGCGTCCGAGTCGGAGCGATCCCTGCGCCTGGCCGCTCAGCGGAAGGCTGCCATGAGGTGGATTTGCCGGAGGTCGAAACTGGATTTCAAAGCGGCTTTGCAATGGCGATCGTTCCTGCCAATTCGCATCCACATTTCCGCTGATGACAGCTTCAGGGTGGAAAATCCCAACCGCTTTCGCAAGTCTGGGCACCGCGTCCATAAGCGCACTCAGACTCACTCCCCTGAAGCGACCGTTCATGACGGCCCGTGGCTTGCCCTTCTCAATCGAAATCGCAGCCTTGCCTTCCGCCCTCCCTTTCAGCGCCGCAAAAACGATGTTAGAGAGGTCCAGCCTTTCGCCGGCGATTTTGTAGTCGGCAGAAAAATTCACGGTGCCGGGTTTGAACTGCGTCGTGCTTGCCTTCAAATCTCGCGCCTGCATGCGGCCCTTTACGGATAATCCGCTGCTGCCATAAGCGCCTTTGCCGTCTGCATAAACATAGCCGCTTTCGAGCGGTGCAAGTTTCAGCGCCCGTGCAAGTTCCTGAAGCCCGCCGTTGGTGCGGAAGTTGAAGCTGGCCGTCGGCTGCGGCGACCAGCGAAGATCGCCGGCCAGGTTTCCCCGAAGATTTGCGATTTGCCAGCTTAGAGCAGAAACCCGGACGCGATTACTTGAGAGTATAAATGAGGTTGCGAACAGCACGGGCGGCGTTGTTCTGCCGCTCCAGTTCAGGACCGTATCGGACGAGGCGAGCGTTCCAAAATACTCATGATCGTGGTCAACATGGAGTTGGATTGCCACGCTGCGGGCTACGGCGTCAAAGGGTATGCGCCGATTATTCCATTGCAGGGTGGTATGGCTGAAAGTGGCCCGCTCAATCCCAAGGTCAAGAAGCTTCGCCAAGTCCTGTCCCTGAATTGGAGTGACAGCCGGTCCGGGTAGGTTCGTCGAGCCGTCGGGGTAGGTTTGAATGTGGAGATCGGCCCGCTGCCACTGGAGGGTCCGAAGCAACAGCCGGAACTGGATAAGCGATTTCCGACTGACATTCACGTCAACATCGTGGGCCGTGAAGAGCGGCTGTGCCGTGTCCTCCTCAAGACCGTGAATCACCAGGCGGCGCATGCTGACGTTCAGGCTGAGAGGGTGGAAACCCATCCCTTCGATTTCAACTTTTCCGCCTGTCAGGCGCGTCAGATTTTGTTCTACCTTTTGCTCAAGAACCTGCCGGAACCACCCCGTACTGGCCACCCCAACGACACCAGCGACGATGACGAGAACAACCCCGGCTGCGTAAATCAGCCAGTGGACCAGCCTCGGTAATTTCAGGTTCCGGGTCTTCACGCTAGGGCCTTACCTCACCGGACTGCTCAGAGTAAATAGCCACACGGTGCGTTGACTTCAGACGGCCAAGCCACTCGTCCAGCAATTCATTCATTTTCTTCTGCACAAGAATCTCCCGAATCTGCTCCCGCACATCATCCAATGGTGGCGGTGCCCCCCGATGTTCTTTTGCGTATGCTGGAACAAAAGTGTTCTTGTAGTAGTCCTCGATTTCTTTGGGATCGGGCAGCGCACTGGGCCGAAGCCGGTTATTGATCATTCCCAGGGTGCGCTGATACAACACCAGACGCTTCAACACCTGCTGCTCGGTCATGCCCAGCGATTGGAGCGCTGATTGATAGGCCTGCTCATTCGGGAATTTTCCTCGTACTTCTTTCAAGGTTTCTTCGGCATTTTTCACGGCGTTTTTAGATTCTCTGCCTGACGCGCCGATTTGTTCAGCGAGAAGGGTCTGGCTGATGAGACGGCCGAGCACAGCCTGGCTCTCCTGCGCGTTGGGTGATCCCGTTGGAGACTCGCCGTTGAGAAATCGTTCGAAGCGGTATTCTTCAGTCACGTCCCGCTGCGTAATGGCAGTATCGCCGACTGAAGCTACGATTCTGTTCAGCGTTTCGCTGCCCGCGGGAGTGGAGAGCAAAGCCGCAATGGCCGGCAGCGCGCAGCACGCGATCAGAAACTTTGGCCGATACTTAAGAAATACTGTACGTGCGATAATTGGCGCACCTCCACGCTGTTTCCAGTGACAACCTGGAACCGGGGCGGGTTCAGGGCGTAACCGACGTCGAACCGCAGCGGCCCAACAGGCGTTTTATAGAGAAACCCTAATCCCACTGCGTTCACGGTGTAGTCGAAATCCGTGGGCGAGTTCTGTGAAAACTTCAGCAGCCGCATCTTGCGGATTGTTGAATATACGTTGCCCAAATCGTGAAAGAGGACCACGCCGAGGCGGTCCTGCGCAAAAGAAAAACGGAACTCCTCGGAATTGAGAAACAGGGCATTGCCTCCGATGGGGAAACCTGTCTGAGGATCGCGAGGCCCGGCCTGGTTGATCGAAAAGCCCCTCATGGAATCGCTGCCGCCCATAAAAAACCGCTCCGGCAAGGGGATTTCATGCGTGAGAATGGTTTCCTTCGTCCCGTCGAGCTTGGTGATGGTCACGTGCATCAATCCCCCGTATGGCGACTCAACGGCGAACCTCGTGTCCCGTGCGAAGACCAGCCGAGAGGTCAGCCGATAGTAGGTGGAATTCTGGGACGTAAAGCGGAGAAAATTCGCCTGGGACCCCAGGCCGGACCATGAAACTCCTGCGTCGGCCAGAGAATACGATCCGCGCGTAGCGTCCACGGGGTTATCGCGGTGATCGTTGACATAACTCATTGCGAACATGCCGATCTTGGCGGGAAGGCTGGCCAGCGGGATCTGGTCAGGGGAAATTCGGTTTGATAAGTCGAGCGCCTGCACGTTCCGGAAAGCGTAGCGCGCGGACAGGAACGTGGTTGCGCTCCAGCGCTTTTCAAGGACGATGGAGGCTTCCTTCCGTCTTGCGGTGAAGGTCAGAACGTTACTGCTGGAGTCAATATTCCCGGTGAGGCGAACGCTGATATCCGGCCGTTTCGGAAAGTTCGGGATGTAATAGCTGATCGCCCCTCCCTTGTCGAGTGTTGAGAGCCGGCCGCGAAAGCTGAGCGTCTGATTGCGCCCGCCGACGCCGATGCGTGAAACATCGAGAGAAACTCGAGGGCTGGCTTTCAACTGGCCCTGAGGCTCATTGCTGCCAAGTCGCTGGACCTCAATCCCGCCACCATAGCCAACCGTCCAGCGGGGAGCTTCTTCCATGCTGACAAGAATCGACTTGTCGATTTCCTGGGTCTGCGGATTCTGGGGAGCAATCTGGACCTGATTGAAAAGGCCCAGATCATAAAGCTTCCGCTGCGATTCAAGCAAGGCGCTCTCATTGACCGGTTGGTTGTCGCGGAAAGCGAGTTCGCGACGGATCACACCTGCACGCGTGTGTTTGTTGCCCAACAGGACCACTCTTGCAATCATCTCCTTATTGCCTGTGGTGACCCGGTATTCAACATTCCTCACATGATCATCGGCGGCAGGCGAACTTCTGGCGGTCACTCTTGCATGAGCGTATCCGCGATTCGCAAAGTACTGCAGGATTGAATCGCGGTCCTTCACCTCGTTTGCAGGAGAATAGAACTGGCCTGGCTTGTTGGCAAGGCGCGGCAGCAGCGCTTTCCTCTCCTCATCCGTTACTCCCTGAAGCACAACTTCCCCTACCATTGTCCGCGGGCCTTCCTGAATTTGGAGAGTCACGAAGAGGTGTTCGGGCTGGCCCTTATAATCGTAATTGAGATGCGGAGTGATCCTGGCGTCCAGAAAGCCGCGCGCTTCATAAGCGGCCTTCAATGAATTGATGTCGTTGTTGAGGAGTTTGTTGCTGAAGACGGCGCTTTGAAGCGGGAATTGGCCTGGTCGGATGGTCATCAACGATGAGAGATCGATATCCGAAATGTGTTGGTTTCCGGTGAAGCTGTAACCTTCAAACTCGCCTTTCGGGCCGAGTTCCACCGAGTAGGTCACCCGCAGGTGATCGGGTTTAAGGCGTTCTACGGGGGCGACCGTGACCGAGGTCCGCAGATAACCTTTCCTCTGATAGAAATCTTCCAATGCTCCAGCGCCCCTCTCAAGTGAAGGTTGATCGATCACTCCATCCTGATATAACGGAAGAATATCCCTCAGCTTCCGCCGTGATATGCCGGCGCCACGGACCTTTACCTCGATCACCGGGCCGGCTTCGCATTCAACGTAAAGGTCCTCCGTGTCTGTCTTGGGATTGTAAACCCGCTTCTGGATGACCGTGGTCGCCTGAAGGCGGCCTTCCTTCAAGTAGAAATTCCGGATCTTATAGAGGCCCTTCTCGATGTCGGCGGAGGTGAGATGGTTGCCGGGGTGCCAGCCCGTCACCGTCCGCAACCGTCCTTCCGAATAGCCCGGATGGCCGCTGAAAATCACTTTGTTCAGGCGGGCCTGCGGTCCGGGCGTGACGGTCAAAAGAATGTTGGCTTCCTGGGTCGAAGGGTTGCGAACAACCTTCTCCTCGATCTTCGCCTGATAGAATCCGTTGTCGCGAAGCACTTCCTGGATGTTTTGCTTTGCCGAAGCAAGCTCGTCTTCGTAAAGGGGATGCCCCAAAGTAAGCCGTGCGGCCGCAGCCAGGCTGCCGGAGTCAAGCGGCTTTGGCGTCCCCGAGACCTGCACGAGTCCGATGAAGTATCTGGCTCTGCCTGAAAATGTGAGGGCCACACCATTCCCTGCCGGCTCCGCATCAGCCTGAAGCGTGACAAAACGGCCCGTCGCGTAAAGCCGTTTCAGGCTTTCATCCACTTTTTCGGGATCAAGGGGTTTACCAACCTGCTGGACGATCTGGTCTTTGAACTGGTAAAGGTGAAGCTCAGCGTCGGTTTTAAGATCAATGCGGACAACTGTTTGTCCCCATTCAGGCGGGGAGGCGGAACTGACTGCGGTGCATCCAAACCACACGAGGCCTAACAGAAAAGCAGTGCATAAAACACTGTTCGATCCGGGAATGTCGCGAGGAGATTCCCTGAAACGCCGAGGGGCTGCCTCCGCGCAAAGGGATGGGCAGCAGTGCCGTCTGTAAATCCTTATCCAAGAGATCGGTTTTCACTCCCGAGCAGTTTAAGGTCCTTCACCGCAAGATTCATTATAGCTTCGATTTCCCCCAGGGCCGGAATACCTGCCTGGAAAGGAAAATTCGCTCCGAAAAAAACAAACCTTCCCCGCCCCCTCTTGCCCAACACTTTTTAGAAGTATCTTTGCAGCAAAATGTTTTCTTTCACCCAATCAAAGCAGTCTGTCTCGCCAGCGGTCCGAGAAGTTCCTTCAGCAGGTTCGTTGACGGAAAGCCTTGGCCGAGATGCTGCCGGAAGCCCTCTGCCCAGCGAAAGCCAGAGCGCTTTCCCGCCTGTCGCGCCAGGTTGCGCATGGTCATGATGGTCTCGGGAATTTCCTGTTGCGTCTTGAGCCATGCCTGCTGGCTTTCATGGCAGGCAAGCATCTCTTCCTTCCGCTTGAGCGTGGAACTGATGTCAACCGCGAGCGTGGAATGAATTTTGTTTCCCAGAATATCGCGCATTCCGAAAGCGTCGGCGTAGTAGAGGTGAGGAACGGCTTCGAGCGGTGGTTCCGGGCGGCGCACACCTGTCTTGAAATTGGGAGCCATCGCTCCAAAGCAGGCCGTCTGACATAGGCGGCTGACCGTTTCATGGTCGATCATGTAATCAGACGGCGAGTGCGTCAGTACGAGAGAGGGGCGCGTCCGGCGGACAAGTTCCATCACTTTTTTCAGGTGCGGGCGGTCGTAGAAGATCAGAAGGTCCTTGCTTTTCAGGCAATGGTACTGAGCGCCGATCATTCGGGCAGCCCGTGCTGCTTCCCTCCGGCGCAGTGCCGAAATCTTCGAGGCGGGCAACGTGGTGCTGCCGCAATCTCCTGCGGTCAGCGTCGCGATGTGAATGGTTGCTCCGCGGTCCGCGAGAAGGACCAGCGTCCCCGCGCAGAGGAACTCAGCATCATCAGGGTGAGCAAACAGCGCCAGCACGTTCAGACGTTTGGCCATGAGGCTGGATATCCAATCATCGTTGCGCGCAAATTGCTCCCGCGCCATGCGAATTTCAGCGGACCCGGTCCCGGTGGCTATTGTGCAACGCTGAAGTTGGCCATCAGGCGTGACGTGCCCCAGGCGACTTCGATTTCTCCCTCATTCTCGTGCCCGGACAACTTGATCGTCATCTCTTCAACCGAATCTTGGCCATTTTCGACTTTCATGGGCGCTTCGGCAATTTTGGCGCTTGGGTCGTATTCGGCGGCGGCCTTACTCGAAACTAGCAAGACCCATTTCCCAGGTTCAACCATCTGCGCCAGAAGAATATGCCTTCCCTTTGGGACACGGGTATCGCCAAAGACAAGATCGTAATTGGAGTCGATGGTTGTCGGCGCACCTGCGCCAAGCCGCCAAACTTCCCCTGGCTTGATCATCTTCAACGGATCGCGGCCCCGGAGCATTGGACGGCCGTACTCAATCGAAACGTGGGCGGACCCGATCGTGGCGCTGGCTGTGCCACGGCCGCTTCCCTGCGCCAGCAAAACAGAAGCCCCAATGCCGAACAAGCCCACGGCAATCAGACAGAGACAGGTGTGTACATGGCCCTTCATCGATGTTCCCTCCTTCAGTTATGCTTCTCCAGGATTCTTGATGAAGACCCATTGATGCTGGATGATTGCGTATCACGCTGTTCTGATAAAGCCTTGACAATGGCAGCACGAAGAGTCGAAGCGTTCGTAAACCCGACCCAATGGCCGACAACCGCTCCCTTTCTGTCGATCAGGAAAAGTGTAGGGTAAATCGAAATGCTTCCGTACGCCCGGTTCGTTTGGTCGGTCCAATGCACGATAGGAAATGTGATGCCTTCTTTTTGCGCATAGTTTCGGCGCGCCTCGTCGCTGACGCCAAGCCCCAGAAGTTCATCGGCGTTGGCTCCCACGATTTCGAGTCCCTTCGCTCCGAATTCACGTTGGAACTTCTCCAGCACCGGGGCTTCCTGCATACAGGGCGGACAGCCGGTGAACCAGACGTACAGCAGAGCGACCTTCCCCGCCAGTTCTGAAGAACTGACGTGGACACCGTCAGCCCCAGAGAGATCAAAGGGCGGGGCCGTGCGTCCTTCCCATCCACCAAGTTCGTGAGACGCGCCCTGGGCAAACCGCGGATCGTTGCGGACCATTTCCACATCGACTTTGGTGATCTCGCCGGTTCGGGGATCGCGGGTGATGAATCTCGGCACGCGCGGATCAGTTTCCATCACGCGGAGCAGCGTATCTGCTTCCTCCGCGCTGCCGAGCGAAAATTGTTCGGCAATGGTTTTGAGGCTTGGCGGAGTAGAGAATTGTTCCTGATACTGGACCACAAACATCGGAATGCGGAAGAAGTCTTTGTAGAGCTTGCTGAGGGCCGCGCGGTCTTCGGGGGAAGTAAATACTGTGTTGTAGAGTTCAGTAATCCGCACCGGCTGGCCGGCCTTCAGGTGATCGCGAATATACATGAGGATTCTGGCTTGAATGTCAGTTTGGGCCGGCAGGAAGCGGGCGCCAAAAGCCAGCCCTGCGAACAAAACCAGAACGCAGCGAAGATTTCTCAATGGTTAACAGCCTCTGCAGAAGTATTGAAACTTTGCTCACCTTTTTTGAGCCAGTGCCACTGGAACCTCATGGAGTGCTGCATGTACCGATCAAGAAAATCCCACCCGTGGCCGCCGGGCCGAAGGGCGTACACGTGAGGGTAATTTTCCGAGTTGAGGATTTCATCCAGAAGCGCCGCGCCCTTTTCAAATCCATATCGGTCCTGGTCCCCGACATCGAAGTAAATCTTGAGGCCCTGGAATTTTCCGGGGTCTTTTGCAAGTGTGAGCGGACTGTTCTTCTCCCAATAGGCTTCGTTCGGCGGCGAGCCGAACGCATGGCTCAGGATCCGCATATAGAAAGCCCAGCGGCCTTCGGTGGGAAAGGGATTCGGAAACCCTGAGACGAGGACGGCGCTGGTGGCGGCAACGGAGCAAAACAAATCCGGATGCAGCATGGCCAGGTGCAGCGCCCCATAACCTCCCATGGAGAGCCCGCTGATCGCGCGCGCATCCCTGTTGGGAATCGTTCTGTAATGCTGATCGATGAACGGTATGAATTCCTGAACGAAGAAATCCTCATATCGTTCCTTGCCGTCTTCCGAATTGATGTAAAACGTTTCGCCGCCATCAGGCAGGACAACGATAAACTCGCCGATCTGGCCCTCGGCCGTCAGCTTGTCGAAGGCATCTTTCGCGCCGCGGTCGGCCCAGCGATGGTCGTTGTCAAAAAGTCCGTGCAGGAAATAAAGCGTTGGGTAGCGTTTGGGCGCGGACGTTGAGTAATCAGCCGGAAGATCGACACAGTAACCCACTGGCCGATCCAGAATCTTGCTGGGGACAGAATCGCATTGCATAACGCTCGGCGCGGTTGCTGCGAATGCATTCGCACCGGCTCCCAGCATTATCAAATGGAATGACACCCAGGCTACACACGCGGCGGGCGCGCGCAGGCAGCATTGGGTCAGGCCGCTGGCTGCTTCGTTCCGCAAATTTCTCATAGGTTAGTGTGGACCCGGGGTGTTTGAGTGGACGTGCTCGCCTTCAACATAAATGTTCATTTTGCCACTGGCTGAATCGGCCCCGACGGCCCCGCCTTCATCGTTCGCAGCCCCAGGAGCAGACGCAGAAATCCCGTAGGCACTGCCATGAATGTTTTTCAGCAAAGCTTTCTTATGGTCCTTTGCCTTGAAAGTTCCGGCCTCGGCAGCTTTTTCAGGAACGCCGTCAGCGGGTCGGAATTCCAGTATGGCCCCGTCGCTTGCTCGAGTTGACTTTGATGGATCTGGTGTTCGACCGGTTGTCTTTGATATCTGTGCCTTGGCGTTCGCGTCTTCAGCTGCTTCGCGCGCTGCCTCGGAAGTGCTGGGCAGCGTGAGTGACCGGAGAGAAATTTCGTCAGGCACCTTAGCGGCCTGTGCCTGCTTCGAACCGCGGTCGCCGGGTTGTGCCGGGCTCTTTTCTTGTGGCGACGCGCCAGGCACGAACACCATTAAAGCCAAAGCGAGCAGAACCGTGTACGAAGCTGTTTTGCTCATACTTCTTTCCCCGCGGACGCTTCCATTTTGGCCTTGATCTGAGGTGGAGTCAAGTTGCGCAGGCTTATCCATTGGCTCCTGAAAATGGAGACACAAGGTTGTCCTCATAATCAAAATTCATTGCGAATTCCCCGGGCAGTACCCTCCACCCCGGAGGGACGTTTGCCCCATTCACAAGAGAACATGAAACAGCGACGCGGTCGAGTGCCAGAGTATTTTGAATCCAGATGATGCGCTGGTCGTCCGGGCCCGGAGTTCCGATCGTCGCCAGCAGGTAAGCCAGCGCTTCCCGATCGGAAGGCATGTACATCGGCAGGCGGGCCATTAAAGGATTCAATGAAGTTCGCACATTCATATAAGTTTTGTTGAGATCGATCCGGCGGTAAAGGCGTTCGTGGATGGCATCCGCCAGACCGACGCCGATGGCGTTTCCGTCGCTCGCCGCCGAAAGGTTGCGAACATAAATCAGATTGAATTGGGGGCCGTCGGGCGGCTGCGGCCTGACGCCGCGGCCGATGACTTTAGTGTCCATGCCGGTCCCGCTGATGTTCTTCCCCATTTCATCAACAATAAGAATTTGGCATTCGGAAAAGGGCACGCGAGGGACCATGCTGCGGGCCACCGGAAGGGTTTCCTCTTCCATTGCTACTATCCCTTCAGGAAGCGCGGCGCGTACGATCGCAACCTGATGCATCTCATTCTCAACGATGGCAAGCCCGCAAATGATTTTTCCGGTGGAGAAAACAACAGATGCCATCGACCGTATTACATGTTCGTTGCCGTATTTTCTTCCCCACCGATGGGTTTCCTGCGCGCCGTCGCGCTTTCCCAGGCCGACGGCGATCATCTTGAGCAGGCCGCTTTCAATCTTCCCGTTGAAATCCGTGTGCGGCTTGATGCGGTTGATAACGAGGACGCCATCAGCCGCCCAGGCGTTGCGGTCCATGTGAACCTGGAAGCCCTCGGTGGTTTCGCCCAGGCGCACGGTTGACATATCCGATATGATTTCTGCGCCGACCGCTTCCGGTGTGACGCCGTACTCTTCGAGAATTAGACGTTGGCCTTCGGCTGTGGCGCCTCCATGGCTGCCCATCGCAGGAATTACAAACGGTCGCGCGCCCTGCGCCTTCAACCAATCGCAGGCGGATCGGATGATCTCTTTCAGGTTTGCAATACCTCGGCTGCCCGCAGTGACGGCGATGCTCTTCCCTTGAAGACGCTTGTGAGGGATTGCCAGCGCTGAGAGTGACTGCCGGATTTCCCCGTCCAAGTCTTCCACGCCTGGCATGGTGGGCGAAGTTCGTTCGAGAAGTCTGAAAGCGCTGAGGAGAACGTGGCCGTCCATTGACATTTTTTTACCTTCAATAGCGAGCTTAAAGATCGTGGGCGATCTGGTCAAGCCGAATTCCTTCATGGCAAAACAGCCTGATCCGTTTTGTCTTGCGCTCTTTGTTCAGTCCGGATTTTCTGGTCTGCCCTATGCAAGACGGAATTTGCCTTCAAGGCGGGATCATCTGGCTTCGAAAATTCCCTTTCTCGTGGAAGTCCGGCGTTGCTGCCTGGGTTGCAACTGCACCCGTAACTTGTCAGAATAAGCGGAGAATTGTTCGTGTGAAGCGAACGCGCAGCAGCACGTTACTTTGACGGGTTACTGAAAAGGGCCCAGGGCCCCTTATTTCGAGGGAAGCGAGGAATCTGCTGTTGCTCAACCGACAGAGAACAAAAACAGGCTCCTCGTAATGACACCCATCGAGGGCCTTTCAGCAGCCTGGAAAGGAGGCGACATGGTGGATACAACCCGGCAAACCTGTTGCAGTTCTCCGGCGGCGATGTGCTATTGGTTCGCCGTATCGTTGGTTGCGTGGGGCGTCCTCAGTGCAGTAGGAATTTACTGGCATCCGCTGCATGCTTCTTCCGCTGCGACGATTCTGATTGCCGCCTCGATCGGTTGCTTTGCCAACTGGCGCAGGAACCGCACTTTTCACTGTGGCATCACAGGCCCGATATTTCTGATTGGGGGCCTTGCATTCTTGCTGGCAAACGCAGGTCTGCTGCGGCTGAGCACTTCCTGGGTCTGGCCGTTTGTGCTGGTCGGGACCGGCGTTGCATTCCTGTTGGAATGGCGCCATGCGGGAACCCTAAAAGCCTGAGCAGGCGAACGTTCCTCACTGCCATGCATCCAATCGATTAGCGGCGCGCCCGTCATTACAGATTCATTGCGGAGAACTATTCCTCAGGCGCGGATGCCAGGAAGGCTGTTTCACCCATGCAAGATAAACTGCACGACAAAACCTCGGCGCTACCGGAGAATCCTGCGGAAGCTGATGCGGCGGTGAAAGACCCGGTCTGCGACATGGACGTGGATCCTGCCACGGCGGCGGGAAGTTACGAGTTCAAGGGCACAACGTACTATTTCTGCTGCGAATCCTGCCTGGAGAAATTCCAGGCGTCCCCTGAAGAGTATGTGGGAGCGCAAAAGCTCACAAGCGCCTCCGTTGAAGCTGCGCGCATGTCAGCCCAGCCTGCGCTGAACATTGACTACACCTGCCCCATGGACCCCGAGGTCCATCAATCGAAACCGGGACCGTGCCCGAAGTGCGGCATGGCGCTTGAGCCTGCAACGATTGCCGCTCCGAAAACGAAGACGCAGTACGTCTGCCCGATGCATCCGGAAATCGTCCGCGATGCGCCCGGTTCGTGTCCCAAATGCGGAATGGCGCTCGAGTTGCGCACTATCACGCTGGAAGAGGAAGCGAATCCCGAATATGAGGACATGAAGCGCCGCTTCTGGATCAGCCTTGCGCTGACCGTGCCCCTCCTGGCGCTTGAAATGTCGCACATGTTTTCCGTCCATTCGATGGTTTCAACCGGAGCGGGCAACTGGCTTCAGTTCGGCTTGGCAGCGCCGGTAGTTTTGTGGGGCGGCTGGCCTCTACTCCAGCGCGGTTGGGCCTCGATTGTGAATCGCAGCCCGAACATGTTCACCCTGATTGCCATCGGTACGGGTACGGCGTTTGTTTACAGCGTGATTGCCACCGTCGCCCCAGGAATTTTTCCCGCGTCCTTCCGTGGCGCAGGCGGCACCGTCGCAGTTTATTTCGAAGCCGCCGCCGGGATCACGACGCTGGTGCTGCTTGGTCAGGTGCTCGAGTTGCGGGCGCGCTCGCAGACTTCGAGCGCCATCAAGGCGCTGCTCGGGCTTGCTCCCAAAACGGCGCGCCGGATTCTTGCTGACGGTTCGGAAGAGGATGTGCCGCTCGACCGAGTTCAGCCGGGCGACCGCCTGCGCGTGCGGCCTGGCGAAAAAGTCCCCGTGGATGGCGAGTTGCTCGAAGGCGCGAGCTTCGTTGACGAATCGATGCTTACCGGGGAGCCCACGCCGGTCGAAAAGACCCCGGGTGCGCGCGTGACAGGCGGAACGGTGAACGGCAAGGGAAGCCTGATTATTCGCGCCGAGCGCGTGGGCGCGGACATGCTGCTGGCGCAGATCGTCCGGATGGTGAGTGAAGCTCAGCGCAGCCGAGCCCCCATCCAACGCCTTGCGGATGTAGTGTCTGCATATTTCGTTCCATCGGTTGTGGCGGCGGCAATCGTCACGTTCATCGTCTGGGCGATGGTGGGTCCATCGCCGCGCATGGCATATGCGCTGGTGAACGCAGTTGCCGTACTGATCATCGCCTGCCCGTGCGCGCTGGGGCTGGCCACGCCGATGTCCATTATGGTGGGTACGGGGCGGGGCGCTACGGCGGGCGTTCTGATCAGGAACGCCGAGAGTCTCGAGGTGCTCGAGAAGGTTGACACGATCGTTGTGGACAAGACCGGCACCCTGACGGAAGGCAAGCCGCGCCTGGTGACCATCGAGCCGATGGAAGGCTGGGACGAGCGCAATCTGCTGCGCCTGGCCGCAAGCCTCGAACGCGCAAGCGAGCACCCTCTGGCTGAAGCAATCGTCGCGGGGGCGCGAGAGAGGGGAGTAGATCTCATCGAGGCGCGTGATTTCCAGTCCATTACGGGCAAGGGCGTCACGGGCATTGTGGACGGCCGCAGGGTTGCGCTTGGCAACGGGCGGCTCGCAGCGGACCTGGGCGCGGACGCTTCGCAATTCGAGCGGCGCGCGGAGATCCTGCGCAAAGAAGGCCAGACGGTGATGTTCATTGTGGTTGATGGCCGGCCTGCAGGCGTCCTCGGCGTAATGGACCCCATCAAGAAATCCACGCCGGAAGCGATCAGGCTCCTGCACAAAGAAGGCGTCCGCATCGTGATGTTGACCGGCGACAGCCGCGCCACCGCGGAGGCCGTGGCCAGGAAACTCGGAATCGACGAGGTGGAAGCGGAAGTCCTGCCGCAGCAGAAGGGCGAAGTGGTGCTGCGCCTGCAGCGCGAAGGGCGGATTGTCGCCATGGCCGGCGACGGCATCAATGACGCTCCAGCGCTGGCGGCGGCGCACGTGGGCATCGCCATGGGCAGCGGCACCGACATCGCCATTGAAAGCGCAGGCATCACGCTCCTGAAGGGCGACCTGCGCGGCATCGCGCGCGCCCGCCGCCTGAGCCGCGCCACTATGCGCAACATCCGCCAGAACCTCTTCTTTGCGTTCGTTTACAACACGCTGGGCATCCCGCTCGCCGCCGGCGCACTGTATCCGTTTTTCGGCATTCTCCTCAGCCCCATCATTGCGAGCGCCGCCATGACTTTCAGCTCGGTCTCCGTCATTTCCAATGCCCTCCGCCTGCGGCGCGTGGTTTTATGAGGTGACTCGATCGTAGTCGCGCGCGATTGCGAACGAAGTGTGGAATCTGCTGTTGGCTCTTTTACATGGACGCTTAAGCAGGTCCTTCGCTTCGCCCAACGTGACGTGGATGGCAGTCGAGCTCATGCGGCGTCTGCACTGGCAAGGTGGTACTTGCGCTGCTGGACGGCGAATAAGCCTGTGATTTCGTTCTATGGTATTATTCGTAACCAGCCCGGAATTCATTCTGCAAGTCCGTTTTGGTAACAACTGCGATGGAACCAGAAAATGCTCCGAACCTGGCGAACAATCCCATTGGCTGGAGCCGGAGTGCGATTATTACGGCGATATTCGGCACGCTGTGGGGAGCGTGGGGGTCGGCCGGCCTGGGTCGGCCTGGAATTTTGATTTGGATTTTCATCCTCGGGGGCGCTGGGCTGGTCTCTTTCGGCGCACGGCAAGTTTCGCGGCTGCGGGCGCGGGGTCTGCCGCCGGTAGTCAGTCCATTTCGATTTCCAGCCTACCGCAACGCCGTCCTGTTCGAGGTCATTGCTATCCCAATCGCCTGTCTCTGGCTTGTGCAATACGGGCGCTATGAACTTCTTGCGCCGGTGACCGCGATCATCGTGGGACTGCACTTCATCGGCCTGGCGAAGGCGTTCCACAGCCGACGGTATATGCTGGTCTGCGCGGCGATGGTGCTTCTGGCCGTGGGGACGGTGGCCCTGCTGCCTGCCGAGGGAAGCGGGCGGCCGCCGGTCCATGTCTGGCTCGTGGTTACTGGCTGGGGTTGCGCGGCGATTCTGTGGGCGGCAACCCTTCAGAATTTGCGGCGTGCGCGAAGGTTTCTGGAGACCGCTTCGGCAGGGCAAGGGAAGTAGGGTAGGACTCGGTCCTCGCCTTTGTCTGCAATCGCAAATCGGAAATTTGAAATTTCACAGCGGGCAAGATGGGCGGATGAACGGGCAGAAGCAAGTTCTTCGGCCATTAACCGGCCTCAGAACCACGCTGATGGAAGCCCGGCGGCTCAGGGTGCGTTGTTGTAATAGACTTCGCTGGTCAGTTTACTTTGCTGGAAGGTTGTAAACTGCTGCCCGCCCAGGAGGACCATGCGCGGCGCCAGGGTCGTGGTAGTGAGCAGCGGGCTGAGGATGGCAGCCGCATTGTAAACGTTCGCGTTGATCGGGTTCGCGGAAGCAGCGATCCAAGGAGCGAGCGTGCCATCTGAATTAATGGTGCTGTATTCGACCTCATTTGTTCCCGGACCTGTGCTGTAAACACCTTCAGCGCTGATTACCAGGTTGGACACCACCCAAGCCACGGCCTTTTTCCGATTCGCAATAGTTGACACGGTCTGCGTCCAGGGTCCGACGGAACCATTGTTCACGCCGGCGTAATAGACATCATTCACGCCCGTGTTTCCCTGCGCACTGGGAGCTATAGATCCGGCTATATCGCCATCCAGCACGTAGAGCCTGCCGGAATAAACGAACGCTGTGGCAAAGGAGACAGCGAGCGGGTAATTGTTGGCCTCCAGGGTCCACGTGCCGAGTGTGCCGTCGGATTTCACCGGCGCGGTGTAAATTCGGTTCGAGGGCTTCGAATCGGGACGCAGGCCACCGATGAGATACACATAGCCGTTATAGAGCGTCGCCGCCATCCCAAGCAGGGGCTCTGGCAGCGGAGAGAGTTGCGTCCACGGCCCCACTGCTCCGCTGTTGGCATCGACGCTGGCCATGTAGATGTTTGTCGTGCCGCCCGGCGTGCCGCTGGAATTCAACTGCCCGCCGATCACATAGATAAAATGCGAACCCGAGGGGACGGGAGAGTTGCCGGCATCAGCCTCCACCATGGCATGGTAGGCAACCGTTTCCGGAAGCGGATTGGTGGGAATGGTCTGCCAGCTGGGGCCGACCTGCCCGTTGGTGTTGATCGTATTGCTGAGGACCTGGTTCAGGTTGGAACTCCCATCGAAGCCGCCGGTCACCACCACGAACGCTTGCGTGTCACCTGACGGGACCGCTACGGCGGCCATCCCGGCGAGCGGCCCAGGAAGGGGCGTTCCCGTGGAGACCCAGGTGACATTGTTGATATTTACGCTGGCAGTCCGGGCGAGCGACAGCGTCATGGAGTTACTGGTGCCGGCGCTCGTCGTTACCTTAACGTCAACCTCGCCGGGCACGGTGAATGAATGCGTGCCGTCGCCCGGAGGAACATTCACCCCGATGCTGGTATTCGTCCAGGCGGTGGACTTCGGCGTTACAGTGGCCGTGATTCCTGTCGAAGACTGCGTAAAGACCACAGACCCCGGCGAACTCTGGAAACCGCTGCCGTTGATCTGGATGAGAACATTGACCGGGCTGGAAGGCTCAGTGGCGTTGTTGATATTGCTGATGGAAGGCGTTGCCGACGGCGCGGGCGTGCCCGTCCCGCTGCTCTTTGCGCCTCCGCAGCCAGGGAGGAAAATTATTGCAGTGAGCAGTATGGTCCCCGCTGTCAGAAATATGAACCGGGCGCGCCCGGCTGCGCTCCGGAAGCCTGCAACACGATGTGAAAGCCTTTCACACAGGTCTTGCATAGTAACTCCTTCCTATGCCCCCGTTGCGACCGACGCAAGACTGACATGAAAGCCGCTTTCGATATTCCCAGTATAAACCAACTGATTAACAGAAGGGAAGCATGCCTGGCCGCGGCACTGCGCCTTCAGCGGCCAAGCCCACGCCGGTCGTAACCGCCGGTGAGGGCCAACTCGACCATCGGACTCCCCAAACCGGAGACATCGGCGCTACAAGGACAGATTTTCGCCTGCAAAGAAATACGCATGCGACCTGCCGGAAAAGCAGCAGGCCGCATGCGTATTGGCGGGGCGCATTTAAGAAAGAGGTCGCCGTGCCCGGACGCCTACTTTAAGGTGCAGTGTTGTAATAGACAAGGGCGCTGGGCGCACCGCCGGCAGGCAAGCCGTTAAAGGACTGTCCGCCGAGCAGGATGAAGCGCGGCGTTGCGTTGGGCGACTGAAGCGGGCTTACGATCGCTGCCGCGTTGTACACGTTGGCGTTAATCAGGTTCACGGCGTTGGTAATCCCATTCCAGGAGGCCAGGGTGCTGTCAGGATTCACTATGGTGCGTTCGAGTTCCAGCGATCCCGGTGTTCCATTGTAAATGCCCTCGGCGTCGATCACCTGGCCGAAGGCCGTCCAGGTGATCTGTTTCTTGCGGTTTTTAATAGTGGATGAAGTCGGAGTCCAGGTCCCCACGACTCCATTCAGAGCGCCGGCGAAATTCACGTTTTGGATGCCCGAACCCTGGCTCCCTTCCTCGTCGGGGTTTGTCGAATTCGAATTATCGCCGCCAAGAACATAGAGTTTTCCGGCAAACCCAAACGCCGTCGCAAAGGAAACAGGTGTTGGATAGGCGCTTGTGGACTTTGTCCAGGCGCCGAGCGTTCCGTCTGACTTAATCGGTGCTGAAAAGACATCAGCCGAAGGAGTCCCATCGGAATGCAGGCCGCCCACCACATAGATGTAGCCGTTAAACAGCGCCGCCGCAGGGCCGACCAGGGGTTCCGGAAGCGACGACGTTAACTGCTGCCAGGTCCCCACTGCGCCGCTATTGTCCACGCTGGCCATATAGACGTTGGCCGTTCCGCCGGGTGCGTCGGTGGAGTTGACCTGACCGCCGATGACGTAGATGAAATGTGATCCGTCAGGAACAAGTGAGTTTTCGGCATCGGCTTCCACCATGGCGTGGTGCGCAATGGTTTCGGGAAGGACATTGGGACTTGCCTGCCAGCCCGTGATCGCACCGGTCGTATCGAGCGTTCCGACATACACGCCATTCGTGTTGGCGGTCCCATCGTATCCGCCCGTCACCACCACGTACGCGCTTGTGTCGCTGATGGGTACCGCCGCCGCGCGGAGTCCGGCCAGCGGCGCGGGAAGCGGCGTTGTCTTGGACCAGGTTACGTTGTTTACGTCAAACGTGAGTGTCTGGACAAGCGTCAGCGTGACGGTGTTGCTGGTGCCGCCGCTGGTTTTGACACTGACGGAGACGGTGCCGGGAACGGTGAAGTTGTTTGTGCCGTTTCCTGCGGGCACTACAACCGCGATGCCGCTGTCTGTCCACCCGCCGGCGTTCGGCGTAACGGTGGCCGTGATACCGCTCGACGACTGGGAAAAAATCACCGAGCCCGGCGCGCTTTGGAACCCGCTGCCGTTGATCTCAATGGGAAGATTAACGGGGCTGGAAGGATCGGTGGAATTGTTAATATTCTGGATCGAAGGGACCGGCGGGGGCGCCGTATTACTTGAATTCGATCCCCCGCAGCCTACAAACAGACCCGACGCAATAAAAAGGACAAGCCCAACCACCAGGGACGCCAAGCGTGGCCGCCAGCTTGCTTTAGAAAGACTGGTTATAAGATGTGATGGCGTTTCGGACACGTACTGCATTGCATAACCTCCGGAATTTTCGGCCACGCTGCGGACGCGCAGCCGCAATCAAAGCCCCTCTCATGCAGCGGAGTGTATATCAGATAGTCAATATGAGGGAAGTGTACTTTAGTAGCATGGTGACAAAGGCCTGCGGGATTACCGATCGTTTGCTGCAAGCATGAGATTCTAAAAGAGATAGGGCTTCGTTTGCCGGTCTTGTGGAACTTTTGTACCATTGCGGAAAACCAATCGGCATGGTAATGCTTCAAAATAACATCGGGTAGTGTCTGCCAATGAGCGCAAACACACTGACAGGCGGGCACTCAGCAGTGGGGCGGCACGAGCAAAGTCCCCACATAAACCCCGAAACGAGGACCGAAAATCCCGGGACGACTTGCCCGGAAGGAGGATCTGATGAAACGCCTTGCTCAATTAAGCACAATCGGCTTGATGTTCGTATTTTCCGTCCTGCTCGTCTCGCCAACGGGTCTCCAGGGGCAGCAGGAAACAAATGACCAGAGCACGCTGACTCTCCAGCAGGTTAAAGAGCGGCTTAAGCAAAACGCGCAATACTTGAAGGAGGCACAGCAGCGGGGAAAGGCCGGAGATTCAGCCGGACTTGAAACCGCACTCGCCAACTACGACCGTGGGATCGAAGGCCTGAATACGGCGCTCAGCCAGGGGCGCGTTGAAGGCACACCGTCCCAGCAGGAGAGCGTTTATAACCGCGTTCAGTCGGCAACAAGCAAGCATCTCAAGGTGCTCAACAGCCTGCTGAGCAAGGTTCCTCCGCAGGCGGTGCCGCACATTCAGCATGCCATCGAAGTCTCCCAGAAAGGCCAGCAAACGGCACTCAGCCACCTGAGCCAACTGCACGCGCAGCAGGCCATGGCGCAGGGTAACCAGTCCGGCTTTGGTCGGTCCCAGGGAATGGGTCGCTCCGAAGGCGCGGGCCACGCCGGTGGTTTCGGCGCAGATAACGCCCCCGTAGGAGGGCCGATGGGTGGAGGTTTCGGCCATGCCGGCGGCGGGCCTGGAATGGGCGGCGGCCATCCCGGCAGGTAATTTCCAACTGTTAAACGATTAGTTTCATGTGCCGTGGGCACGAAGGCGCAGGCTTTCGGAGTCCCACGGCACAGCTTTTTGGGGGTAGCCCTCCGAAGGCGGCTTGAAGATCAAGCCGGACCTAGCCCTTACGCACAGTCCGCTCTGCTGGTTTCAGGCGATTGCCGTTTGTTGATTGCTTTTCGGACAGCGGGGGCAGCCAGCCATCACCAATCCTGCCCGACAGCATGGATGATTGCGGGTAACAGCCTTGATGGCATGCAAGGGCCTGTTCCGCATTTGGCGGGATGGGCTGATTATCGCGCGGCCTGGCGATTGTTGGTGAGGGACTTGACGAATTCGATCATGCGGGGATCGACCCAGTCGGTTGCGCCGATGATCTTTTCGGCCACGCGGCCGTCGCGGTCAATGATGTAAGTCTCCGGGAATTTGAATGTGCCGTATTCATGGGCCAGCGAAGCATCGGGATCGCGCGCGATGGGATAGGTCAGATGATAACGCTGGATGAATTGCTCGAGTTGCTGCGGGTTCTGATCGACGCTGACGCCGATCACCGCGACGCCCTGGGATTTCATCTCAGAAGCGAATTGTTCCAGGCTGGGCGTCTCCATTACGCAGGGCGGGCACCACGTGGCCCAGAAATTGAGCACCACCACCTGGCCGCGATACTGCGCCAGGGAGAGCTTTCCTGAAGGTAACTGTTGCAGAGTGAAACCAGGTGCGACTTCGCCCATGGCCACCGGGCCGCGCGGCTTCGGTCGCAGCGCCAGCCACAAAACACCGACAGCCGCAATCACAATGACAACCCATTTGGTAACGGTGACTCTGCGCATAACTCAGACATCCATTATAATCGCTTGGCTGTTCGACGGCACTCCGAGCGGATTGAGCGCAGGCACGGGTGAACGTAAAGGACATGGCTTCAGGCGTGCCGCCGGCGGGAGCGTACCTGGGGCGGACCTTAGCCGCTGCTTCACCGGCTGGAGCCGCAGGGTTCGCACCCGTCTCTTCGGGACGGCTGAAGGCTGCGCCCTTTGGCACAACGCGCCGGACCCGCCGTGTGCTGCGCGATGATCGCTTCCAAAGTGAGAGGAAATGCCACGCGATGCCTGAACGTGAGCCGCGCCCGGTGTCCGTGATTATTCCCGCCCGCAACGAAGAAGAGAACATTGAGCGCGTGGTTCGCTCGCTCGAACGGCAGGAACACGTTCGCGAAATTATCGTTGTCGATGATGAATCCACCGACGGGACGCCGGAAATCCTGGCGCGGCTGAGCGATGACATTCAATTATTGCGCGTCATCCGTCTTGACTCGCTTCCGGAAGGCTGGGTGGGCAAGAACCGCGCTGCGGCGGCGGGAGCAGAAACAGCGACGGGCGAATGGCTGCTCTTCACCGATGCCGACACCGAACATCTGCCGGGGAGTCTGGGCTCCATGCTCGCACGAGCGAGGGCCGAGAACGCCGATCTGGTTTCGCTCTCGCCAGGGCAGGAGACGCCGACCTGGTGGGAGAAGGCGATCATCCCTTATGTGTTCATGAAACTGGCGCGGCTCTTTCCGTTCGAGGAAGTCTCCGATCCGGCGTCGCCGTGCGCGGCGGCCAACGGGCAGTACCTGCTCATCCGCCGGAGCGTTTACAATGAAACAGGCGGCCATGCGGCAATCCGGGGCGCAATTCTGGACGATGTCGAACTGGCGCGGCGCGTGAAGGCGGCTGGAGGGCGGCTGCTCTTTCTGCCCGGCGCGGAGTGGGTCCGCACGCGGATGTACAGGACCTTCGGCGCCATGTGGCAGGGTTGGAGCAAGAACCTCTTTTTGCTCTATGGCGGGAGGCTCGGGCGGATGGTCAGTGATCTCGCGGCGACGCTGCTGATGGATGTGCTTCTGCCACTCGCGTTCGTGGTGTTTGCAGTTCTGGTGTTAGCAGGACGGCTGGCGGGCTGGGTGTTACTTGCCACTCTCACGTGCTTTGCCGGGTCAGTCCTGCGACAATGGAGTTATGGCGCCAGTCTGGCGCGGCTGGGGTTTGATCCCCGGCTCGACATCTTTCAGCCCATAGGGGCAGGGCTTTATGTGCTGCTTCTGCTGAACTCGATGTGGGCTTACACCGTGTCCGGCGGCGTGCAATGGAAAGGACGGAAGTATCAAGCCTGACCGGAGAAAAGGATTGCCCGCTCCGCTTGGAATGACGGGAACGGAGGCGGAATGACGTTCGCGACTGGTATGACAAAACGAGAGTTCGAACCGCAATGCGAAAATTCGTATTAATCTGGCAGGGACGGGGCAAAGAATGATCTATCTGACGCGGCGCGCGGAATTTTCAGCTTCGCATTATTATCACAACCCCAATTTCAGCGAGGAAGAGAACCGGCGCATCTTCGGCAAGTGCAATAATCCGCATGGGCACGGACACAACTACGTGGTTGAAGTCACCGTCGCGGGTGAAGTGGATGAAACCACTGGCATGGTCCTTGACCTGAAAGACCTGAAGGCCGTGCTTGAAAGTGAAGTCCTCCAGAAGATGGACCACAAGTTCCTGAACAAGGAAGTGCCGGTGTTCGCCACTAAAATTCCGACGACGGAAAACATTGCCATCGAGATATGGAAACTGCTCGCGGCGAAACTTCCCGCGGGCCGTCTGCATCGAATCCGGCTGTACGAGACCGACGATCTCTACGTGGACTATTACGGGGACTGATGGTTTCACTGACCAGGCGCTACCGTTTTTCCGCGTCGCACCGCCTCCACAATGAGGCGCTGAGCGCGGAAGAAAACGCCCGAGTGTTCGGCAAATGCAACAGCCCTTACGGCCACGGGCACAATTATATTGTCGAGGTCACGGTGCGCGGGCCGGTGGACCCATCCACGGGAATGGTGATGGATCTTGGTGTGCTCGATCACGCGGTTGAGGAAGAAGTCCTCCACCGCTTTGACCATACCTATCTGAACCTGGATGTTCCAGATTTTCAGGGGAAGGTCCCGACCACGGAAAATCTCTGCATCCAGATTTACAACCTGCTCCGCGCGAGGCTGGAACCGGTCCGCGGAAGCGCGCAGCTTGAAAAGGTCCGGCTGGAGGAAACGAGTTCAAACTCGTTCGAGTATTCAGGGGCGAACGGAAGCCATCCGGAAAAGGCGAAGAGGGAAAAAAAAGATGAAAACCGACCCATTGCCAGGAATTGAGGAAAAAGAGGCGGCCATCGGCCGCGACGCGCTGGAAGAGGCAGTTCGCCGGACGCTGCTCGAGCTCGGCGAAAATCCCGAGCGCGAAGGACTGCTGAAAACCCCGGAGCGCGTCGCGAAATCGCTGCGGTTCCTCACCAGCGGCTACCATCAGGACGTTGCCAAAGTGCTGAACGGGGCCGTCTATTCCGTCGCCTACGATGAGATGGTGATCGTGAAGGACATCGAGATTTTCAGCCTGTGCGAGCACCATCTGCTGCCGTTTTTTGGCCGCTGCCATGTGGCCTACGTGCCTACAGAAAAAGTGATCGGCCTGAGCAAGGTGCCGCGCCTGGTGGACGTTTTTGCGCGGCGGCTCCAGATCCAGGAGCGGCTGACCACGCAGATCGCTGAGACCATCATGGAGGCCATCAAGCCGCAGGGCGTGGGCGTCATCATCGAGGCCCGGCACCTCTGCATGATCATGCGCGGCGTGGAGAAGCAGAATTCTGTTGCTGTGACCTCGGCCATGCTGGGCATCTTCCGCGATTGCGACCAGACGCGCGCGGAATTCCTCCGCCTGGTGCGCGAAAAAAGCTAGATTACTCCGGATCGGGTATGTCCATTGTATGAAAGAGCAGGGACTTATCTGTGCCGAAGGCAGGCGTCCGGTGATGTTTGGGGCGGGTACGTTTCGCGGCACGACTGAGGTGGTACCCTTTCGCGAATAGCACGCGCGTCAAATTGCAGGATCGTTCAACAACACATGCCTGAACTCAAAGACCGGGTCGCTGTTGTGACAGGCGCAAGCCGTGGCATCGGCTTTGCGATTGCCGAGGCCCTCGCGCGCGAGGGCGTGCACGTGGTCATGGTTGCTCGCGGCAGCAGTGGGTTGAAATCGGCGCGGAGGAAAATTGGCCGCAGGGCAAGTGCCATCGCTGCGGATGTGACCCGGCCCACGGACGTGAAGCGGGTCATCAGGCAGGCCGGCAAGCGCCACGGGCGGCTGGACGTTCTGGTGAATTGCGCCGGGGCGTTTACCTACAAGCCCTTCGGCGAGACAACCCTCGAAGACTGGCGGCTGAATATCGAATCGAACCTGACTTCGGTTTTCCTCACTGTAAAGGCTGCGCTTCCGCTGCTTGAGCAGGGCAAAAGCCCGCACGTGGTTAACATTCTTTCTGTTTCCAGCCGGCTGGCGTTTGCCAACTGCTCGGCGTACACGGCGGCGAAATTCGGTGCGCTGGGATTGACGCGCGTACTGAGGGAAGAACTGCGGCCCAAAGGCATCCGCGTGACAGCCGTCCTGCCGGGCCTGACAGACACGGAAATGCTCGCTGCGTTCGGATTTGAAATCCCGCGCCATCGTGTGATGCAGCCTGAGGATGTTGCAGATGCGGTAATTGCCGCGCTTCGCCAGCCGGAGCGGACCGCGGTGGAAGAGGTGGTGCTGATGCCGTCCGCCGGCGCAATTTGAAATTCCCGCGTAGGGGAGGGCTCTGCCCTCCCGAAAACCAAACAACCCGAATGAGCGTAGGGGAGGGCGCTGCCCTCCCGAAAACCAAACAACCCAAATGAGCGTAGGGGAGGGCTCTGCCCTCCCGCAAACCAAACAACCCGAATGAGTGTAGGGGAGGGCTCTGCCCTCCCGCAAACCAAACAACCCAAATGAGCGTAGGGGAGGGCTCTGCCCTCCCGAAAACCAAACAACCCGAATGAGTGTAGGGGAGGGCTCTGCCCTCCCGAAAACCAAACAACCCGAATGAGTGTAGGGGAGGGCTCTGCCCTCCTGCGAGCTCCCAAGAACCGAGACAACCCAAAAGGGCGCGGGGAATGGCTCCGCCTTTCCGAAAAACGGAACAACAAGACAGGGAATCCCGGATGGGCTCTACCACACCGTGCCGCAGTATTTTTTGCCAAAGCCGGCGAAAAAATGTTATGCTAGCTGTTGAAATTGTGGGAGAAAATGTCGGAAACGAGGAGAATTAGCGGATGGCGTTAACCCGGGAATCAAAGACAAAACTCATCAGCGACTATAAGGTCCATTCATCGGACACGGGTTCGCCGGAGGTGCAAATCGCTCTCCTGACAGAGCGCATCTCTTACCTGACGGAGCATTTTCGCGTACATCGCAAAGACCATGCTTCAAGGCGTGGCCTGCTGACCATGGTGGGCAAGCGGAAGCGCCTGCTCGAATACCTGAAGCGGCATGACGCCGACCGGTACAAGCAGGTGATCGACCGGTTAGGGATCCGCAAATAAGGCGGTTGTGCAAGAAGGCGAAAAGACACTGGGTCAGAATGCCATCTCAAGCAGGAGCGACCCCAGGCCGGCGTGCCACGGGTCGCTTTTTGTTTATTGGGGGGCAGCCAGCGCGCTTTGGATGTTTGCCGGTTTTTAGAGTACCTGCCTCGGTCCGCATTCCCCTACCTTAAAACTCAAAGGCTATCTGTAGTCCCTGCCGCGAATGGCTGGCAACCGGAAGGAAGATGAATCCGGCGTGTCGATTCAGAGCGTGTAGTAGAGGGGCGAACGGGGCAGCAGGATTCGGAGGATAAAATTCATGGAACGAGTCAGCATCCCACTGGGGGGAAGCACCCTTTCAATTGAGGTCGGCAAGCTTGCCAAACAGGCGAACGGTTCGGCCTATGTACGGTACGGCGACACGGTCGTGCTGGCCACCGCGTGCTCCGCGGAGCCGCGCGAAGGAATCGATTTCTTTCCGCTCACCGTGGATTATCGGGAATATACGTATGCTGCCGGGAAGATTCCCGGCGGATTTTTCAAGCGCGAGGGACGCCCGACGGAAAAGGAGATCCTGAGCAGCCGGCTGATCGACCGGCCGGTGCGGCCGATGTTTCCCGAAGGGTTCAAGGACGAGACCCAGGTGATCGCCATGGTGCTTTCGGCGGACACCGAAAATAACCCTGACGTTATCGGGCTCATCGCGGGCGCGGCGGCGCTCTACCTTTCGGACATTCCTTTTCCAACGCCCCTGGCTGGCGTGCGCGTGGCGCTGGTGGACGGCCACCTCGTCACAAACCCGACATATTCGGAAACCAAATCGAGCCTGCTGAATATGGTGGTTGCCGGCAGTGAAGAAGCCATCGTCATGGTGGAAGCGGGTGCGATGGAAGTTTCCGAAGAGGCCGTGAATGACGCCATCCAGTACGCCCACGGCGAAATCAAGAAAATTATCGCAGTGGAAAAAGAGTTGTTCGAGAAGCTCGGAATCAAGAAGCGCGTGTTTGTCGCGCCGGAATTTGACAAGGCCATTGAAAGCGAGGTCCGCGCGAAGGTTGAAGCCCGCCTGCGCGAGGCCATGGACACCTCAAAATATCCGAAGCTCGAAAGCCAGAGGCGGGTTGCGGAACTGCGCAAGGAACTGCTGGCCGGCTATCCCGAGACCGAGGAAGAGAAGCGCCGCAAGGTGGCTGAGGCTTTCGACCGGCTTGAAGAGCGCATCTTCCGTGATGACATCCTGCTGAAGCGCCAGCGTCCGGACCGGCGCGCATTCGATCAGGTCCGGCCGATCACTTGCGAGGTCGGCCTGCTGCCGCGCACGCACGGGTCAGCTCTGTTTACACGCGGCGAAACCCAGGCGCTGGTGACGGCAACGCTCGGCACGGCGGAAGACATGCAGCGCCTTGACGTGCTTGAGGGGGAATCCTTCAAGCGGTTCATGCTGCACTACAATTTCCCGCCGTTCAGCGTGGGCGAAGTGGGCTTTCTGCGCGGACCGGGCCGGCGCGAGATTGGCCATGGCGCGCTTGCCGAACGCGCGCTGGCGGCCGTGGTTCCCGATGAACAGACCTTCCCTTACACGATCCGCGTGGTTTCTGACATCCTGGAGTCGAACGGCTCGTCGTCGATGGCTACGGTCTGCGGCGGGTGCCTGGCGCTGATGGACGCCGGAGTGCCGATCAAGGAGCCTGTGGCCGGCGTGGCCATGGGATTGGTGAAGGAAGGGGACAAGTACGCCATCCTCACCGATATCGCCGGCGCTGAAGACCATTATGGCGACATGGACTTCAAGGTGGCGGGCACGCGCGAAGGCATTACGGCCCTCCAGATGGACATCAAAGTCACGGGCATTACTCCACAGATCATGGCGGAGGCCCTGGCACAGGCCAAGGCAGCGCGGATCCATATCCTCGAGAAGATGCTGGAAACGCTCCCTCAGCCTCGGGCCACCATTTCCGCTTACGCACCGCACATCCACACCATCAGGATCAATCCGAGCAAGATCGGTGAACTGATCGGCCCGGGCGGCAAGGTGATCCGCGGTATCGTCGAACAGACGGGCGCGAAGATTGATGTGGAAGATGACGGCCGTGTGAACGTGGCCGCTGTCGATGAATCTTCCGCCGCGAAGGCAATCAAAATCATCAAGGACATGATGGCGGAAGCGGAAATCGGCAAAACATATCTGGGCAAGGTGGTGCGCCTGGCTGATTTCGGCGCGTTTGTCGAAATCTTCCCCGGAACGGACGGTTTGCTGCACATCAGCGAAGTGGCCGAGCACCGCATCCGCGATATCCGCGACGAACTGAAGGAAGGCGACCAGCTTCTGGTGAAGGTGATTTCAATCGACGGGAACAAGATCCGCCTTTCGCGCAAGGCCGTGCTGCGCGAGCAGCGCCAGAAGGCCGGAAAAGAAGGTCAGCAACATCACGGCAGCGTCGAGCACTCACACGGCAGAAGCTAGGCGTTGCCGAGATCATTTTCAGCCGCTGCCGGCGGGAGAGCTTGAGACTCGCGCCGGCAGACGATGTGGCGTTTTTGCAAAGACCTTTCGCGGGCCCCTTACCGCCCGGTTTGTTGCTATCGCGAGACCGGCCACGATGGACATCACAATCGATTACAACGACGATGTGACAATCCTGCGCCTGCGGGGGAGATTTGTGGCGGGCGAGGACGGTCCGCAGTGCCGCGAGAAGGTCAAGGAATTGATAGCGGCAGGGCGAAAGAAGCTGCTTTTTGATTTCTCCGGGGTGCCTCATATCGACTCCACGGGCCTTGGATTTCTGGCCGGCTGCCGTGCTGCCGCCAGGCAGGCGGGCGCGGGGCTTGTGCTTGTTTCCCTCAATCAACGTGTGCGGCGTGTGCTGGACGAGGTCAAGCTCTCTCAATTTTTCGTCATTGCCGAAAACGAAGCGAGCGGGATTGCACGATTGCGCGAACTGGCGCCATCCTGACGGACCCGAAAATCCTCGGAGGTGCCGCCGGTGCCAATGCTTTCGGCGCGAACACTCCGCAGCGCCAGTCTAATCTTTTCCCCAAAAACAACCGATTGGTACCTACATAAAGCCCGCGGACAGGGAATTTCCAGGGCCGTGCGAGGGTTGGGAGCGGAGGTTGACTGAACGGATCCATGCCGGAAGATCAGAGACGACGGACAGACCGCGTGCTGGCGCCCGTTCGTATTCGTGTGATCGGGAACGACATTTCCGGAGTAGCGTTCAGTGAAGATACCGTGACGGTCAGCTTCAGCCAGAGCGGGGCGCGCATCAGCCTGACGCATCCCCTCCTGCCGGACGACATTATCCTCATCAAAAACCTGGCCAACAACATCGAAGAGGAATTCCGCGTGGTCGGCGCATTTCAGCAGGTATTCGGCGACCGGAGAGAATGGGGAGTCGAGGCCCTCAACCCTGAAAGCGGCATCTGGGGCATCGCCTACCAACCGCCGGCGGACGGCGTTCAGCCGAAGGTGTTGATCGAATGCGGCGCCTGCCTGAAGGCTATCCAGAGCCCGCTTTCTTCGATTGAGTACGATGTTTTGCTTGCCACGGGGCTGATATCGCGCCATTGCGATCGCTGCAATGAAACGACGCGCTGGAAGCCGAGCGACCAGGCCGTCACTCCGGAGATGATCCGGGAGAGTCGTCAGATCGCACCCCCAGCGACGGAGCGGCGCAAATCACGGCGGCTGAAGCTCGTGATGAGGTTGAAAGTCCGCAACAACTGGGGAGTCACGGACATCGCCCAGACCCGCGATGTTTCAAAAGGCGGACTGTGCTTTCTGAGCACAAAAATCTTCAACGTGGGCGATGAACTGTTTATCACTCTGCCCTTTGCTGACAATCAGACGCCGGTGGAAACGCCTGCCAGAATCGTCTGGACGGCCATGGCGGAAACCGGCCGCTACTATGGCGTTTGCTACATCAAATAGCCGCGAGTGATGCGGCGATCTGCGAACGCAGAAGACAATCTGCTGTAACTCCGACCTATGGCCGCCGGAGGACCGTGCGGCGATGGCACATCGTCGTTACAGCATTTGCTACACCACCAATTTCCACGGAGCGCGGTAATTGCGGGTGACATATTGTTCGGCCTTGCTGCCGCCCGAAATGAGTTTCTGGTTCTTCACGTCCCACTCAATCCTTTCCTTGCTGCGGAAAGCGACGTTCCCCAGCAGGCAGGCGCTGGTGGACCGGTGCCCGATTTCGATGTCGGAAATCGGACGCTTGCGCGACTTCACGCAATCGAGGAAATTGCGCACATGGTCGGAATGTGAGTTGTTAACGGACTCCATCTGCACGGAGGCGGTTCTTGGCACTTCCTGCGTTTTCCCCAATTCGCGCCGCGAAGGCTCGGTGCGTTTTTCAGGAATCACCTCAAAGCCGCTCCGGTCAACAAACAGTGTTCCGTCAGTGCCGTGAAATTCTATTCCGTAGCCTTTGCCGTACATGGAATTGGCGTTGTCCCAGCGGTTTTCATAGACACAAACAAAATCGGGGTTGCGGTACTCGTAAGTCACCTGAAGAGTGTCGGGCGTTTCGGCGTTGTCTTTGATGTAGTATTTCCCGCCCAGCGCCGTGATCACGGACGGTCCCTCAACCTGCATCGCCCAGTGGACGATATCGATAAGATGCACGCCCCAGTCGGTCATGAATCCGCCGGCGTAATCCCAGAAATAGCGGAAGGTTGACCATCGTGGAGGGAGATTGGGATCCGGCCCGAAACGGTTCCAGTTGAAGGCGACCTTGGGGGCCGGGCCGAGCCAGGCATTCCAGTCGAGGTCGGCGGGCGGGTCTGAGTCAGGAGGATTGCCGATGCCTTGGGGATATTCGTTGCCGTAATTCCACGTGCGGACAAAACTGACCTTACCGATGAATCCGTCCTGCACCAGCTTGACGGCCTTCTGAAAATGGATGCCGGAGCGCTGCTGCGTTCCCACCTGCACCACACGGTTGTATTTGCGCGCGGCCTCCACCATCAGGATGCCTTCGTCGATGGTGTGGCAGATAGGCTTTTCCACGTAAACATCCTTGCCGGCCTTGCACGCTTCCACCATCACCAGCGGGTGCCAGTGATCGGGCGTGCCTACAACAATCACATCGATGTCCTTCCGGTCGAGGACCTGGCGGAAATCCGAGTAGGTTTGCGCCTTGCCTCCGGAATCCTTCACGCCCAGTTGAAGATTCGGCTGATAGACGTCGCAGACGGCGGCGATTTCAACGTCCGGCTGCTCGCGAAATGCCATGAGGTCGCTTCGTCCCTGGCGGCCCGTGCCGATGACTCCAACAATGACTTTGTCACTTGGTGCTGCCTTGGCCGCCTTACCGCGGCCAGGGAATGCCATTGCGGCTCCTGCCGTCCCGATTGCGGCCCTTTTTATGAATTCACGTCGGTCAAGATCTTCTGCCATGATGAGTCCTCCGGTTTTCAATAAAATTCGTAACGACGAGTTTACCTCGCCAACCAAACCGTAGCGGCGGGTTTACGCCGCGGTCCCGTACTTCTGCGCTTTCGAGCATGAAATTCTTATCACATCGCGGGCTATTGTGAAAGCCACAGGCTTGATTTCAATCTGCGCGCGTTTTAACTTGGTCTTTTGCGGGATGGTCTTATGCAGAGCTTAACAGGGTACTGAAAGCCTTCCCCCATCATCATTCTGAAGGCCAATGTTTCTGATCGGGCGGACGAATATGCTGCTTTCTTCGGTTACCTGGGCGAAAGAAGATTTCTTGCTTCGCCCAGTCCTGTTCGGGACAGGGCTTCACTTGAAATGACGGGGTCTGAACCCTCTTTCAGCCAGCTGTTAAGGCGAGATTCGGTTGAATGAATAAGGAGGGGAAATGTACGATCCGCAAACCGTTCAAATGATTATGCTCACCATTGTGCTGGCTTTTTTCCTTGCCCTCATTATCGGGCTGATCTACGGATTGGTCCTGCTTACCAGGATTCGCAAGCAGGTAGCAGGCATGGCCAGACGGCTGGACGAGTTTCTAGAGAAAGCGGGTTGGGAACTCAGGTCTGCCAATGAACGGAAGGCGCCGCAGTAGGCAGACAAATCCCCTTGATTCTGACTTGCCGGCTCCAGGTTTCTGCGAGGCGTCTGCGGGAGCTAATCTTTGCTCAGTTTGCTGGCAAGGGTCAGGAGCAGCTTGCGATTTGGAGTGCTCATGCTCTCAAACGACTTGATCAGCTTGCGCAATGATTTTGACTGGCTTGCCTGAGGCGGTACGCGCGGCGCCGTGGGTTGTCCTGTCCCCTTGAACAGAAGTTGATACGGTTCAACCTCGAGGGCCTTTGCAAACTTCTCCAGAGTAATCAGAGACGGCGCCGTATATCCGCCTTCAACCCGCGAAATATACGACCGAAGCAGACCCGAACGCTTTTCGATATCACCCTGCGAGAGGCCCTTGGCTTCACGCAAGATGCGAATGCGCTTTCCGATGTCCATATATTAATAAAATCAGAAATGCTGTTTCTTGTCAATGATTGTCGAAATATCCTAGGTTTGAAACTGTATAATAGTACAGAAATAAAGCTACTACGCTTCCCGGCGTTGGTAACTATGCCTTTGGGGTACTGTGCCCGCGGGCGGAGGCTATCCGCGCGGGCTGCAATATGTAAAAGGCCACAAGTTCAAGAAACGCAAGAGCGATCAGCGCCCCGCCCACCTCCGTGAGAACGGGAAAAAGAACTGCGGCGTCTGCGCGCTCGGAGAGATGTCTGTCATTGCCGTCTGTCAGAGCAAAGATTTTCAGGCTTTTCCCGTGCCGGATTTCACGGACTGAATCATGGACGAGAGTTTTCACGCCGCAGCGCGAGGATGAGAGATAGAGCACGCCCGAGCCCGGCTGCGGCATTCCGCAGAATCCTCCCTGAAAATCCAGTAATTCACAACCGCGCGCCGCAATTCGACCCCCTTGCTGCAGGCGCCTGGCGGCTTGGAGCGCAATGGGATAGAACGCTCCACCGCCGATAATCTGAAGTTCTGTGAGAGCGCGGAATTCCTTTGCAAACGCCTTGGCCGCGTCCGAAATCTGGTTCAGGACCCATTCAACGTGCCGGGGCAAGGATTCAAGCTCTTCTTCCTGGGAGCTGAGGGTCACAGCCGGTGCTTTGAGGACTTTCGCGGCTGCCAGGGCAAGAAAGACCATGGCGGCGTGCCGGCAAAAGTTGCATCGGGTACCTTCATCTGCGGAGTCTCCCTGGAAGCAGTCCACCACGGCATCGGCAATCTGTGCCAGTGGGCCGTCTGGATTGCCGCCTGCCGCCCAGACCATTGCTCCACGGCTTTTGGCTTTCTTTACCGCCTGCGTCATGTCATCACCGCCGCCGACAGCGATGACCAACGACCGTGCGCCCACAGCATGGCAGGTGTACGCACTGAAATTTCCAGCGCGCGCGGCGACCGCCGGTGTCCCCAGAAGGCTCTGAAAAGCCCATGCGCCTGTCAACGCCGCCGGATACGCGCTGCCACCGGCCAGCATGAAGACCGGCTTTTCGCCCCAACTGGCGCGCCGGATGAGGCCTTCGTATTGCTGGCGGCCCTTTTCATTCATTTGACGCAGCGCGTCGGGGATTTCCTGCAACTCTTTCCTGATGCTCAAGGTTGCTCCTGACTTGAATCATAGGTGTTTCACGCCGGCCGCAGCCACTGCCCGTCCGGCAGGATTTCAATTATAATGGGATGGAGAGTCAGCAGGTGACACCGCGCTCATGGGAAGCCATTCAAGGAGCGCGACTTGTCGGCTTTGTGCGGTTCCTGGACCTGCCCGTCATCCAGCCTCCAAACGGGCCGAACGATATGCCGGCACACCCGGATCCGTGCAGTTTTTCGGGCGCTGCGGAAAGACATCCGGCCAGGTCTGCACGCGGCACGGCGAGGGACGTGAATCTGTGTAACGCTGCAGCGCTCGATTACGTCAAAAGGACAATGGAGTCAGGCGTGGGTAAGATTTCAATTTCCAGATTAAAACTTTTAGGGTTGTGCTTTGGCCTATTGGCCATCGCTGGACTGTTTGCGGGCTGTTCGGAGAAGAACGCCACCGGCACCCCTGCAACCTCCCCGATGGCCATGGTTGTGCCTGTTGAGGTCGCGAAGGCAACCCAGCGCGACATGCCGGTGCAGGTGAAGGCAATTGGAAATGTGGAGGCATACTCCACGGTTACGGTAAAGTCGCGCGTGGATGGGGAAATCCAAAAGGCTTATTTCACTGAGGGCCAGGATGTGAAGAAGGGCGACCTGCTTTTCAGCATTGATCCCCGACCTTTCGAGACGGCCCTTCAGCAGGCGGAAGCGAACCTGGCCCGCGACGAGGCGCAGGCCGAATACGCCAAGAGCGAGGCCCAGCAATATACGGCGCTCCATCAGGCCGGCATCGTTTCGCAAATTCAATATCAGCAATACACGAGCAATGCGGCGGCGCTGGATGCCGCAGTCAGGGCCGATAAAGCCGCCGTAGAAAATGCGAAAATCCAGCTTGGATACTGCTCCATCTATTCGCCCATCAGTGGCCGCACGGGTAGCCTTCTGGTCCATCCGGGCAATCTGGTCAAGAACAATGACACGAGCCTGGTGGTGATCAATCAGGTGAACCCCATCTACATTGATTTTTCAGTTCCGGAGCAATATTTGGCTCAGATTCGCCAGTTCCAAGCCGGGGGACGGCTTCGGGTGTTGGCTTATCCTTCCGACGGCAAAGCTGATCCATCCATTGGAGTGCTGAGCTTCATCAATAACACGGTGGACAGCAGCACGGGGACGATTGCGCTGAAGGGGACGTTTTCCAACCTTGACCGCCGGTTGTGGCCGGGCCAGTTTGTAAACGTGATCCTTGACCTTGCCGTGCAGCGGAACGCAACGGTGGTTCCCTCCCAGGCTGTGCAGACCGGCGAGAATGGCCAGTACGTCTATGTGGTTAAGCCTGACAATACGGTTGAACTTCGTCCCGTGACGGTCGGCAATACGCTGGCGGGCCTGACGATAATAGAAAAGGGCGTGAAACCGGGAGAGACTGTTGTTACCAACGGCCAGTTGCGGCTGTATCCCGGAGCCAAAGTTTCCTTTAAGAGTGGAGCATCCCAGGAGCAGGGAAGCAGTTCATGAATCTCTCCGAAATATTTATTCGCCGCCCGGTCATGACCACGCTGATCATGCTCGGGATTCTTCTGTTCGGCGTCATGGCTTACCGGGTCCTGCCGGTGAGCGACCTGCCGAGCGTCGATTATCCCACGATCACCGTGAGCGCCAGCCTGCCGGGCGCAAGCCCGGAGACCATGGCGGCCTCGGTGGCGACGCCGCTCGAGCGGCAATTTTCCACGATCGCCGGCCTCGATTCGATGTCGTCCACGAATACGCAGGGAAGCACGCAGATCAGCCTTCAGTTTGACCTCAGCCGGGACATTGATGCGGCGGCCCAGGACGTTCAGTCCATGATTACCCAGGCGGAGGGCCAACTGCCGCCCGGGATGCCATCACCGCCCACGTTCCGTAAGGTGAACCCGGCCAACCAGCCGATTATTTACATGGCGGTCTGGTCCGATACGCTGCCTCTTTACACCACCAGCGAATACGCCGATACGATGATGGCCCAGCGCATCTCGATGATCAGCGGCGTGGCGCAGGTGCAGGTCTTCGGCGAGCAGAAGTATGCCGTTCGAGTGCAGTTTGATCCGAAGGCCCTGGCGGCGCGGCAGATCGGCATCGACGAGGCGATCCAGGCCATTCAGAACGCCAATGTCAACCTGCCCACCGGCACGCTTTACGGCACGCATAAAGCTTTCGTGGTCCAGGCGGAAGGCCAGTTGACCGACGCTGCGGCCTATAGGCCCATTATCATAGCCTACCGGAATGGCGCTCCCGTGCGGCTGGATGCCGTGGCCAATGTGATAGACGGCAGCCAGAGTGACAAGGTTGCAACCTGGTTTGGCGACAAGCGGGCCATGGTACTGGCCATCCAGCGCCAGCCCGGGACAAATACCGTGGAAGTGGTGAACAACATCAGAAGGCTGCTGCCCACTTTCCGGGCTGAATTTCCAGCATCCATCCATTTCGAGATCCAGTATGACCGTTCGCAGAGCATCCGGGATTCCATCAACGACGTCAAGTTCACTCTCTACCTGACGCTGTGCCTTGTGATTCTGGTGATCTTCCTGTTTCTCCGCAACGTTTCCGCCACCATCATCCCGAGCCTGGCGCTCCCCATGTCAATTATCGGCACATTTGCCGTGATGTACCTGGCGGGCTATACGGTGGATAACCTGTCTCTCATGGCCCTTGTGCTCGCAGTGGGCTTTGTTGTCGATGACGCCATCGTCATGCTTGAAAACATCGTGCGCCACATGGAGATGGGCGAAGGCGTTATGGAAGCTGCCCTGAACGGTTCGAAGGAAATCAGCTTCACCATTCTGTCGATGACGCTGTCCCTTACCGCCGTATTCATCCCTGTGCTCTTCATGGGCGGCATCATGGGCCGGCTGCTGCACGAATTTTCTGTCACGATCATGGCCGCTGTGCTGGTTTCCGGCCTGGTTTCGCTGACGCTGACGCCGATGCTTTGCAGCCGCTTCCTGCGCCATCCAAGGGCCCAGAAGCACGGCCACCTGTTTGAGGTGTCGGAGCGTTATTTCAATTACCTGCTCAAGGGTTATGACTGGAGCCTGCGTAAAGTCCTGCAACACCGGCTGATCACGCTGATTGCATCCATTCTGATCCTGGTCCTTACGGGATATCTGTTCATGCAGATTCCCAAAGGGTTCCTGCCCAGCGAGGACAGCGGGGCCATTTTCGCCTTCACGCAGGCGGCCCAAGGCACTTCGTTCGATCAGATGAAAAAGCTGCAGAAGGAAGTTGTTGCCATTGTTCGCCAGAACCCGAATGTAGCGACCGTCTTCTCGCTGGCGGGGGCTGGAGGGCCCTCCGGCGGCGGCAATTCTGGTATTTTCTTCTGCCACCTCAAGCCCCGGCCGTCCGCAGGACAGGAATATCTGGCGAGGATCGAAGACTTTTTCCATATTACGCACAAGGATTTCGGTCCGGAATACCGGCTTGTCTCGACGGATGAGGTGATCCAGCAGTTGCGCCCGAAGATCGCCACTGTCCCGGGAATTGTGGCCTTCATGCAGAACCCGCCGCCCATCCAGATCGGTGCGCACCTGACCAAGAGCCAATATCAATACACGCTGGAAGGGCCGAACACCAAGGAACTTTATGAACAAGCGCGGGTGCTTGAGGCCAAGATGCGCCAGCTACCCGGCTTTCAGGATGTGAACACCGACCTCCAGATAGACAACCCGCAGGTCAACGTTCAGATTGACCGGGACAAGGCGCAGGCGCTGGGCGTGAGCGCCTATCAGATCGAGAGCGCCCTGACCACGGCGTACGGCCAGGGACGCATTTCTACAATATATGCGCCTAACGACGAGTATTGGGTGATTTCGGAGCTTGAGCCGCAGTACCAGAGGAACCCGGAAGATCTCTCCATGCTCTATATCCGCTCTTCGAGTGGCCAGCTTGTTCCCTTGAATGCCGTCGCTAGCGTAACGGAGGGTTTGGGGCCCTTGTCGGTCAACCACTATGGTCAGCTTCCGTCCGTCACGATTTCCTTCAATCTGAAGCCAGGCGTGGCCCTGGGCAATGCGGTTTCAGAAGTCGACCGCCTGGCGCGGGAAACACTGCCTGCCGACATCAGCGCGAATTTCGAGGGGACCGCACAGCAGTTCCAGTCCTCGCTGGTCGGCCTTGGCGTGCTGCTGCTGGCCACCGTGCTTGTGATTTATCTTGTGCTGGGCATCCTGTATGAGAGCTTTATCCATCCTGTCACCATTCTTTCAGGGTTGCCTTCGGCAGCCTTGGGGGCGCTCGTGACCCTGATGGCGTTCCATATGGAACTGGACCTCTACGGTTTTGTCGGCGTCATCATGCTGATCGGCATTGTTAAGAAGAACGCGATCATGATGATCGACTTCGCGCTCGACGCGCAGCGTACGTCCGGGAAATCCACCGCAGAGGCCATCTACCACGGCGCGATCGTGCGGTTCCGTCCGATCATGATGACGACCTTCGCCGCTCTGATGGGAATCCTGCCCATTGCGCTGGGGCTCGGCGCGGGCGCAGGCTCGCGACGGCCGCTGGGCATGGCCGTGGTTGGCGGCCTTGTTTTTTCACAGATCATTACACTCTACATCACACCGGTCTATTACACGTATCTCGATCAGTTCCAGCAATGGCTCGGCAGGCGGTTCCACCGCCGTGCCGAAGAGGTGCCCGTCGAAGCCCCCGCTGCGATGCCGGAGTCCGTGCTGGCCGGCAACGGCAACGGCGACGGCGCGCGGTAGGTTTTTTCAGGATTTTTCTGCGTCCTCCAGAAATTCATTGTCGAAATATTTCCAAGTGTTATAATGATGCTCTCTTCAAAATGTCGGCCTGTTTGCGGGTTCGATTTCGTAATGACTGGTTAGCTCTGATTTAAAATCCATATCAGGCAAAAGCTCAAGCAAGGAGTCCAACATGAGACGGAAAAAGGACCGGCCGCACAAAGCTGGGCCGGAGAAGTCCGCATTAACTCGCCGGGATTTCTTGAAGGGCGCCGGCGTAACAGTGTCTGGCGGAATATTGGTCGGCAGCACCGTCGCAAGCGCCGCGCCGCCGGGGCCGGAAACGGGGTTCGTGGGCCCCGGGGCGGTCCCGATCACGCTTCGCATTAATGGCAAAAGCCATAAGCTGAATCTGGAGCCTCGCGTCACCCTGCTCGATGTTTTGCGTGACCGCCTTGACCTTACCGGCGCGAAGAAAGTCTGCGACCGTGCCACCTGCGGCGCCTGCACAGTGATGCTGGACCGCAAGCCCGTGTACGCGTGCACGGTATTGGCCATTGAAGCGCAGGGGCATGACGTTACAACGATCGAAGGCCTTGCCCAGGACGGGAAGCTCACGCCCGTCATGGCTGCCTTTGTCAAACACGACGCGCAGCAGTGCGGGTTCTGCACGCCGGGATTCGTGATGGCCTGCACCGCTTATCTTGAACGCGAACACAATCCAACCTTGGAAGACATAGGCAAGAACCTTGGCGGAAATATTTGCCGCTGTGGGACTTACTGGGGCGTCCGGCACGCCGTTCTTGAAGCAGCCGGTGTGAAGGGAGGCGCATAATGGCAACCTGCAAATATGACTGGCCGTCGGAAGGGCAACGCGGGCTGATCGGCGAGAGTATTGATCGCATCGACGGGCCGGTAAAATCCAGTGGCCGGGCCAAATACACCTATGACACCAATCCTCCTGGCCGACTGATTGCCAAGATCCTTCAATGCCCGCATGCGCACGCGAAGATCAAGTCGCTGGATATTTCCGCGGCGCAAAAGCTGCCAGGCGTGAAAGCTGTCCTGGTGGTCAAGGATGCGGGGTCGGAAATCCAGTGGGCCGGCGATGAAATCGCCGTCGTCGCCGCCGTCAACGAAGAGATTGCCGAGGATGCTGTCCGCCAGATCAAAGTGGAATACGAACCGCTTCCGCACTTTGTGGTTGACGAAGATCTGCAGAAGGCGCAAGCGGCCGGCCGCACCAAGGAAGGCGGCGAATCGAAGCAGGGCGATCCTGACAAAGCGTTTCAGGACCCGGATGCCGTGGTTTCGGAAGGCCTTTATGGTCTTCCGGTGATCACTCATTGTTGCCTTGAATCGCACGGGAGCGTTGCTCAGTGGACCGATGCCAAGACCCTCAAGACGTGGACTTCCACGCAGAACGTTACAGGAGGGCCGGGCCAGTTCGGCCAGGGTCTCCGCCTGAAAAACGTGCAGGTGGACGACAACAACATCGAGACCATCTGCGAGTACATCGGCGGCGGTTTCGGCAGCAAGTTCTCTCCGGACAGTTGGGGCATTGAGGCCGCGCAGCTTGCGAAGATGGCCGGAGCGCCCGTGCGGCTGATGCTCGACCGCGACGCTGAGCTGAAGATGGCAGGGGCGCGTCCCTCGGCATACGCCAGAGTCCGCGTGGCGGCAAAGAAAGACGGGACCCTGACGGCATGGGATTCGGAATCCTGGGGCACTGGCGGTGTGGGTCCGGCTGGACATCCGCCCCTGCCTTACGTTCTGGAATTCCCCAACAGCCACTGGAAGCACACTGAGGTGCTTACCAACATCGGAGGGGCCCGCGCATGGCGTGCTCCAAACCATCCTCAGGCATGTCTGATCACGATGGCAGCCATAGACGACCTGGCCGCCAAGCTGGAGATGGATCCGATCGAGTTGTTGCTAAAGAATGTAAACTTGGCGCCGCCCGTGCTTCGCAAGGCTTATACCGATGAGCTTCACGTGGCCGCGCAACTGGCTGACTGGAAAAAGAACTGGCACCCGCGCGGCGACAAGACGCCCGGTCACATCAAGCGCGGCATGGGCGTCAGCCTCCATACCTGGGGCGGCCGCGGGCATAACAGCGAGTGCAACGTCATCATCCGGCCCGACGGCTCCGTTACCGTGCGCCTCGGAAGTCAGGATCTGGGAACCGGCACACGGACGGTGATCGGAATCACGGCTGCCCAAACCCTCGGCATCCCGCTCGACGCTGTGAAGGTTGAAATCGGCGACAGCAAGTATCCGCCTTCGGGCGCGAGCGGCGGCAGCACCACGGTGGGCGGTGTTTCCAATTCCGTGCGTCGAGGAGCCGTGGACGCGCGCGATGAGTTGTTCGCTGCCGTGGCGCCTTCGCTGGGTGTACAGCCGGCGGACCTCGAAGCACGTGATGGAAAGATCCAGTCAAAGAGCGATCCTTCAAAGAGTCTGACGTGGAAGCAGGCTTGCGCCAAGCTGGGAGTAAAGACCATTCAGACGACCGGCAAGAACCCGGGCCCCTGTCACCTTGGCGACAGCGGCGTGGGCGGCGTTCAGATTGCGGACGTTTCCGTGGATACGGAAACGGGACAGGTCAAAATCAATCGTATGATTGCCGTTCAGGATTGTGGTCTGATCATCGACATGAAGACGGCTGAAAGCCAGGTATATGGTGCGATGATTATGGGCGTCTGCTACTCGCTGTTTGAGCAGAAAGTGATGGACGAGACGCTCGGCATCATGCTCAACCCCAACATGGAGTTCTACAAGCTGGCCACCATCGGTGACTTCGGCGAATTCGTGGTTCACATGATGACCGGACCCGGATACGACGAGCGCGGCGTGATCGGCCTCGGCGAACCGCCGGTCATCTCCCCGGGCGCAGCCATTTCCAACGCCGTCGCCAATGCGATCGGCGTCCGCGTCCCTACTCTTCCACTGACCCCTGACAAGGTGCTTGCCGCACTTGAGAAAGGAGCGATGGCCTGATGGAAGCCTTTGAATATGCAAGCCCAAAAACCGTGCAGGAAGCCGCCCGGCTGCTCGGAAGCACATGGGGCGGCACGGAAATTCTGGCTGGCGGGACCGACCTCATCAGTGCAATGAAGGACCGCGTTATTACGCCTAAACGCGTAGTGAGCCTGAAGAACATCAAAGGTCTCGACCGCATCGAGTATAACAGCCGTTCCGGTTTGCGGATCGGGGCTCTGGCCACCATCCGCCAGTTGCTGGATGACAGGACCGCCCAGCAGCAATATCCGGGTCTTGTCCAGGCGGCTGACGGTATTCGAGGCGAGCAGATGCGGCACATGGGGACCGTTGGCGGCGAGTTGCTCCAGCGCCCGCGCGACTGGTACTTCCGCAACGGATACGGTCTGCTGGCGCAGCACGAGGGGAAATCACTTATCCCGGATGGACAGAACGTTTACGCCGCGATCCTGGGAAATGAAGGCCCGGCGTACTTTGTCAACCCGTCGAGCCTGGCCCCCATCCTGATCGCACTCAACGCCAAGGTGACGCTCCACGGGCCGAGCGGGCAGCGCGAAGTTGAACTCAGCAAGTTCTACAGAGCGCCGCAGTCTGAGGACGAGCGCGAATACGTCATCCGGCCGGATGAAATCCTGACGGAAATCACTGTACCCCCCGCCGCAGGCGCAAAGACGGCGACGTATGAAATCCGCGAAAAGGAGGGCCTTGACTGGCCCCTTGTGGCGGCAGCCGTGGCGTTGCAGATGGACGGAAATTCCGTGAAGAGCGCTCGCGTCGTTCTGGGGCATGTGGCACCCGTGCCATGGCCGTCTCCCGAGGCGGAACAGGAGCTCCAGGGAAAGAGCCTCTCAGAGGACGTTGCCGATGCCGCGGGCAAAGCTGCGGTGAGCAATGCAAAACCGTTGAGCCAGAATGGCTACAAGGTGCAACTCGCCCGCGTAGCCGTGAAGCGGGCCCTGATGCGGGCCGTGAAAGGAGAAGCGTGATTATGCCCGAACCTCCCACACTGAACAATATCGGCCACGCAGCATGCCGTTGCCTGCATTCGAAGGAAATGTTTGTCCACGCCGAACCGGATCCGCGGATTCCCAGCATGAGCAGCGGCATCTATTGGTGCGTGCACACTCACAACTGCCTCGGGCCGGACGGCCAGGTTGCTGAGCCATCGGCTTGCAAACCCGGCCGCGGCTGCTATGATCCGATTTAGCCTGGGCTTTTGAGACATTGACGGGGTCTGCGTGCGGTCGGCAAAGAGGCTTGCGCTGCCCGGCCGATCTGTGCTGCATCGTGGTCGCCTTCGAGGGCTTCCTGCATTCGTCTCGTAGCACATGAACAGCACAAAATGAGGTCGCCATCCTGCACTAGTGTCTCATTCCTTTTCCTCGGTCGGCAACGCTCATCCAACGTTTGAAGAACTGTGTTTGCCCAGCGAGTTCCCGTCCAACGCGGGTGCCCTATTCAACAATCACTGACGAAACTTTGAGGCCCGATGCGGCATCTTAAAGTTGAACGCGTATTTTGATGTGAGATAGAATATTCAATATCAAAACGGGGCAAGGCAAAAGCAGTTGAAGGAGGGCAAATATGCGCAAGATTTTTGGGGCAAGCTTGGCCGCATTGGTCCTTGCGGGGCTGGCGGTTATTCCCAGCCGTGCGGCCATCACTGGAGATTATCTGGAAGTAAGAAACGCGGATGTCTGGACAGGTCCCTGCTTCGCCAATTCTGAAGTTGATCTGACCGGGAAGCGGGCGATCATTGCGTGGAAGATCAACCATGGAAGCTGGCAGGGGACCGATTTGAGCGGCCTGGCGGTGGTTGCTGTGGTGAAAGCCAGTGCGACCCTCGGCGATCCGTATCGCAATCCTTTGCCGAGCGAGTCTGTCCTGATTCTTGATCAGAAAGCCAATACCGAACAGCGGGCGGCCCTTGTGAATTTCGCAAAGTCGCGGGCCGGCAAGCTGCTCGACCACGTTGTTCGAGTTGATTTCGCTCCGATCAGCCTTGAAGTGGGCAGAGGGGCAGACCACGGGATGGACGTGCTGAAAGCCGGGGACCTTGTGCTTGTGAAAACCCGGTCCCTTTGCAACGGCGACATCATGTGCGGAAACGAGACCGTCTATTATCCGCCGCTGACCAAGCTTGATCATGCAATGCCGGCGTTTACTGAAGTCAGCTCATTCAACGGCCGGGGCTTGGGTGTTGTATGGGATAACCAGAGCGGTCGAAGCGCATTTATTGGGACTTTCTCCGATTAACCGCTTTGGGGACTCGGAGCAGAAGCACGGTTGCATAAACGGGGAGGGGTTGTATGCCTGCTTCCCGTTTTGCGTTTGAGTTTGGACGAATTCAATGAGGGAGGCTTTATCATAATGCGACGGGTCGTGGTTTTTTCACTGGCTTCATTTCTTGCTTTAAGCGTAGCTGCGTTTGCGCAGGATTATAAGATCGAAGCGACGAAAGGTCCTGCGGGTGGGGATGTCAGTCAGGCTGTTCAAAATGCCCTCCAGCCCCAGGGACAGCAGCTTCTTGACAGCTCCGGCAAAACACTTTGCGAAATCTGGCTGAATAAGGACCTTACGCCTGCGCAAAGCCCCGACACGTCGCCTGATGTTCTTTATGGCAAGATCGCGCAGGGCTCGCTGGTGGGCGTGATTAATTTTCCCGAGGCCACCAAGGACTATCGCGGCCAGGCGATCAAGGCGGGCTACTATACGCTGCGATATGAACTGATTCCGCAGGACGGCAACCACATGGGCGTCAGCCAGTACCGCGATTTCCTGCTGCTTATGCCCGCTGCAAAAGACACGGACCCGTCTAAACTGTTGTCCTTCAATGACGCCGTCAAGCTCAGCCGTGATTCCACCAACACCGGACATCCGGGCGTAATGCTGATGGATCAGGTGAGCGATACCAACAAGACGTTCCCCGCGCTTTTTCAGGACTATTCGCAAAACTGGGCACTCCAGGTGCAGGCTCCGCTGGGCGGGCAGGAACTGCCGCTGGCCATCGTGCTGGTCGGACAGTATCAGGGTTAAAGCGCGGCGGACAATGTGAAAACAATCCTATGGAGTACAGCGTGCCGTTGGAATCGAAAACTATGGGCTGTCTGGTTCGACCGTTGGTCCGCGCCGGTGTAGCGGCGATGTTGGTGTGCGCCGCCGCACTGTTGTTTGCGATGGTTCCCGCGCGCGCGGCAGATACGCCGAATACCCTGCAGACGCTGGAAGGAAAGCTTGTTAACGCTCAGGGGACCTGCCCCCTGCTGAAGACCGCAACGAAAAGTATTCCGCTGGCCGGCCGTTACGATTACATTTTCCAGACGCTCGAAGACAAGCGGCTCAGAAATGACGATGTCCGGCTGGAAGGGAAGTATCTTGCGGATGGGAATTTCCAGGTGGAGACGATCTATACCGTCCATCACGGCGAACTCTACCGCGTCCGCTACTACTGCGAGACGTGTAACATTGTCGGCCTGGGGCCCGGCAAGTGCGTCTGCTGCCAGCAACCGACAGAACTTCAGGAAGTCCCGGTCAACAGGAACGACAAGAATATCCTGATCACGCACTGACAGCCCATTCACCGGCCTTTACATTCAGCAACGGTCTTTAAGATCTCATACACGCGCGGGACCGGCAACCCAACCACGTTGAAGTAGCAGCCCTCAATACGGGGAACGAATTTCGATGCCAGCCCCTGGATAGCGTAGCCGCCGGCTTTGTCAAACGGCTCGCTGCTTCTGACGTAATCTTCGATTTCTTCTTCGCTAAGATCTCTGAACGTCACGGAGGTGGTTTCGTGGGTCCAAGCCAGTATGGAATCCGGAGCGCGCACAAGGCAGATGCCGGTGATCACGCGGTGCGTGCGGCCGGAAAGCGTTCGCAGCATTCGCGCAGCGTCCGCTGCATCGACGGGCTTCTCGAGAATTTCACCGTTGATGGCGACGACGGTGTCAGCGCCCAGAACCATGCTTCCGGCTGCCGAACGCGAAGCGACATCCAAAGCTTTGTCCCGTGCAAGCCTGAGCGCAAAATCCTCCGGAGATTCGGCGGGGAGTCTGGTTTCCTCAATTCCGCTCGGCTGGACATCGAATTCGAAGCCGGCGTTTTTGAGCAACTCGCGCCGTCGGGGAGAATTGGAGGCGAGAATAAGTCGAACCACGCGCATCATTATAATTGCCGCAGCTTGATGCTCACAAGCCGTTTCACCTTCGGAAGAGATTGTGCTACACTCATTCTCCATCTTAGAGAGAAAATCTTCGGGCAAGAGTTTTTGATGGAAGAAATCAGCAAGATTCTCCCTCTCATTTTCAGGAGCCAAATCCGGCGAAGCGACCCGCGAGTGGTGGAAATCCTTGCTCCGTTGTGGCCCCTGGTGGCCGGCAAGCCGATGGCGCGGCACTCGCGGCCCGTGGCTTTTGAGGAGGGCACTCTGATTCTCGAAAGCGACTGCAAGGCGTGGTCAGCGGAGATGCGACGCATGTCGGAAGACATCCGGGCGCAGATCAACCTGTACCTGGGCGCGCCGACAGTCCATAAATTAAAGGTCCGGTATGTTGCACAGCCGATCGTGAGTGAACCGCCGTGGCCGGACCCATCGAAGGTTAATTGAATGGCGCTGACAGAAAAAGAAGTCCGTTATGTGGCCGACCTCGCCCATCTTGAATTGACGGATCAGGAGATCCAAAAATACGGCCCGCAGCTTGACGCCGTACTCGAGTACGTCCAGAAGCTGAACCAACTGGACACGACGGGAGTCGAGCCAATGGCGCAGGTGACCTATCCCGCTGCGGAAAATCCTGCCTTGCGCGAGGATAACGCGCGGCAGACGTTTACACAGGAGGAAGCCCTCAAAAACGCTCCTGATTCCGGGAGCGGATGCTTCAAGGTGCCGCAAGTTATCGACCGCGAGTAGCCTGCGCCGGCGCGCGTTGCAATCTGCCGACAAGAACCGCCCATGGATAATCTGACCAGCCTGACCATCGCCGAAATTCAGGGATTGCTTTCGCGCCGCGAAGCATCGGCCGAAGAAATTGCGCGCGCACACTTCGAACGGATCAACAGGGAAGATTTGAGCATCCGCTCGTACCTTTCGACGTGTGAAGAGAAAGCTCTTGAACAAGCGCGGGCGGTTGACCGCGAAATCGCCGCCGGCAAGCCTCTGCGCCCTCTTTCCGGCGTGCCCGTTGCGATCAAGGACGTGATCCTAACGCGCGGCCTTCCGACGACGTGCGCGTCAAGGATGCTCGAAAACTTCATTGCTCCTTACAATGCCACGGCAGTCGAAAGGCTGGAATCGGCGGGGGCCGTGGTTCTGGGCAAAACCAACTGCGATGAATTTGCCATGGGATCTTCGACCGAGAATTCCGGGTTTTTCCCCACGCGCAACCCGCACGACTTCACGCGCGTCCCTGGCGGTTCGAGCGGAGGTTCCGCGGCAGCTGTGGCAGCCCATCTGGCCACTGTTTCGCTCGGTTCGGACACGGGCGGGTCGATCCGCCAGCCTGCGGCCTTCTGCGGCGTCGTCGGCATGATGGGAACTTACGGCCGCGTTTCGCGTTACGGCCTGGTAGCGTTCGCTTCATCGCTCGACCACATCGGGCCATTCGGGCGATCGGTGCGCGATGTTGCCCGCACGCTCAAGGTGATCGCGGGCCGTGATCCGCTTGACTCAACCTCGGCTGACGTGGCCGTGGAAGACTACGAAAGCGCCCTTGATGGCAAAGTGAGTGGCATGAAGGTGGGCGTGCCCGATGAATACTTCGAGGGCCTGAATCCCGAGATCCGCACCAATATCGAGAAGGGAATCAGCCTGCTCGAAAAGCTTGGGTGCGAAATTGTTCCAATTCGCCTGCCCCACACGGAGTATGCCATTGCCTGCTATTACATCATCTGTACGGCGGAGGCCAGCTCAAACCTGGCACGCTATGACGGCGTGCGCTACGGCTTTCGTGCGGCGGAATACTCCGACCTGCGTGATATGTATCGCAAAACGCGCGATCAGGGCTTTGGCGCCGAAGTCAAGCGGCGCATCATGCTGGGGACCTACGTTTTGAGCTCAGGCTATTACGATGCCTATTACCTGAAGGCCCAGAGAGTGCGAACGCTGATCGCCCGCGATTTTGTTGAAGCCTTCGACGACGTTGATGTGATTGTCGCACCCACGTCTCCCATTCCTCCATTCAAGCTGGGAGAGCGGGTGGACGATCCCCTCCAGATGTACCTTGCGGACATTTATACCGTGACCGCCAGCCTGGCGGGCATTCCAGGAATTTCCGTGCCCTGCGGGAAGCTCAAAGGCAACTCTCCATTGCCCGTCGGGATGCAAATCTTCGCCAGACACTTCGATGAAGCACGCTTGCTCAAGGTGGCTGATGCCTTTGAGAAGGCGGGTGGGTTCGATCTTTCCTGAAATCGACCTTGCTTCTGAACGAATGTTGCGTTGTCCTGAGAACGCGCGTCAACTCTTGAAGAGCGAGTCAAAGCGCTTGCGGGCATCGTTCTCTTTGCCGGAGGCGGGGCCTTTGGCAAGCAGGACGGGGTTCGGCTGGAAATAGTCGCAGTAGTTTGAAGCTTCTTTATCCCGGACCCATTCGGCCTGGGGTTCGGCGCACTGGTTGTGCTTTCCCGGATCGTAGAAGCGGCAGTTTCTGCAGCAGTGCAGGTCTGCGTCGCATCGAGGGCATGTGTCGCGGGTCCCCACTCGATCGGGCGTCTCAATCACTTCGCTGCATTTGAAGCATGAGAACCGCATGGGTAGGCCTGAGAGGGTCGGCGAGCCTGAACCTCATCCGCCACATGGGCAGGAAAGTTCAGGCCGCCAGCCTCCCGCTGTTATTGTGCTGGACGCGCTTCCTCGTCGTCCATGAGTTCCGCCGCAATGCCGGGTGAAGGCGGAATTGGACCTTCTCCAGGCACGCCCTCGGCGACTTCCACCTCAGGCGCGGGCGGTTCAACTTCGGTGAGCAGCCGGAAGTTCCGGTAGCGTTCGAGTCCTGTTCCGGCGGGAATGAGGCGGCCCATGATGACATTCTCCTTGAGGCCGCGCAGATGATCGACCGCTCCGCGGATTGAGGCTTCAGTGAGCACGCGCGTAGTCTCCTGGAACGAGGCGGCTGAGATAAACGAATCGGTCGCGAGCGAAGCCTTGGTGATGCCGAGCAGAAGCGAGCGACCGGTGGCCGGCTTGCCGCCCTGGGCCTTGACGCGTTCGTTCTCATCCCGGAACTTGAATTTGTCCACCTGCTCGTCCAGCAGGAATTCCGTGTCGCCCGGGTCTTCCACCTTGATCCAGCGCATCATCTGCCGGACGATCACTTCGATGTGCTTGTCGTTGATGTTGACGCCCTGGAGCCGATAGACTTCCTGGATCTCATCGACAAGGTATTTCTGCAACTCCTTCTCGCCGAGCACCGCCAGGATGTCGTGCGGATTGCGCGGGCCGTCCATCAGGGGTTCGCCGGCGCGGACACGCTCACCCTCCTGAACGGAGATGTGAACGCCCCGCGGCAGCAGGTATTCCTTGGGTTCGCCGCGATCGGGTACAACGATCACCTTGCGCTGGCCCTTGATGACATCGCCGTAACGGACAACGCCGTCAATTTCCGTAATGACGGCCGGCTCGTGCGGCTTGCGCGCTTCGAACAATTCCTGTACGCGCGGCAGACCGCCGGTGATGTCCTTGGTTTTGGTGGTTTCGCGCGGGATCTTGGCCAGAACGTCGCCCGCCTGGACCATGTCGCCGTGCTGCACCATCAGGTGCGCCCGCGAGGGCATCAGGTATTTCTTAACGCCCTTGGCAGAGCCCTTGCCGTCAGGCCGAATGATGATCTGCGGCTGGTATTTTTCGTCGGGTGAATCCTTGACGACCAGTTGCGAGAGGCCGGTCACCTCGTCCACCTGCTCCTGGAGAGTGATGCCGGGCTCAAGGTCCTTGAAGTGGACCTCGCCGCCCACTTCCGTCAGGATCGAGAAGGTGTACGGGTCCCATTCAACAACGGTGTCGCCCACTTTGACGGAGGCTCCGTCCGCGTAAAGGATTTTCGCACCGTAAACTACGGAATAACGCTCGCGCTCCCGCCCTTTTTCATCAGTGATTACGATCGAGCCGTTGCGGTTCATCACCACAAAGTGTCCGTCGCGGTTGGTGACGGTCTGAAGGTTCTGGAACTTCAGCAAGCCGTTGTTTTTGGCTTCCAGTTTGGACTGCTCCGAAATACGGCTTGCGGTGCCGCCGATGTGGAACGTCCGCATCGTAAGCTGCGTTCCGGGTTCGCCGATCGACTGTGCCGCGACGACTCCCACAGCCTCGCCGATTTCGACCAGCCGTCCGGTGGCCAGGTTGCGGCCATAGCACCGTACGCAGACGCCGCGGCGCGACTCGCAGGTGAGCACGGAGCGGATCTTGACGCGCTCGATTCCGGCAGCCTGGATTGAGGCCGCCAGGTCTTCATTGATCTCCTGATTGACATCGACGATCACGTTGCCCTCGTAATCCTTGATCTGTTCGAGGGAAACCCGGCCGACGATGCGGTCACGGAGTGGTTCCACAACCTCGCCCGCTTCAACGATGGATTCGACATAAAGGCCGTCCACCGTTCCGCAGTCGAACTCGGAGACGATCACGTCCTGAGCAACGTCCACCAGGCGGCGGGTGAGGTAGCCGGAGTCTGCTGTTTTAAGAGCGGTATCCGCCAATCCCTTACGCGCGCCGTGAGTTGAGATGAAGTATTGCAGCACGTTCAGCCCTTCGCGGAAGTTGGCGGTGATGGGCGTCTCGATGATTTCTCCGGAGGGCTTTGCCATCAGTCCGCGCATTCCGGACAACTGACGGATCTGCTGCTTCGAGCCGCGCGCACCGGAGTCAGCCATGACATACACAGGGTTGAGAATGCCGCTCTTGTCCTGAGCTTCCATGGCCTGGAACATCTCATCGGCCACGCGGTCCGTTACGTTGGACCAGATAGCGATGACTTTGTTGTAGCGCTCGCCGTGCGTGATGGCGCCTTCCTGGTATTGCTTTTCGACCTCGATCACCTCCTTCTGCGCGGCGCGAACGAGGTCGGCCTTGTTGGAGGGGACAACCAGGTCATCAATGCCGAGTGAAATCCCGGACTTGGTGGCGTAGAGGAAGCCGAGCGATTTGACTTTGTCCAGGAGGCTCACTGCGGTTTCCAGTCCGAAGCGCAGGTAGCAGTAGTTGACTACGGCGCCCAGCCCCTTCTTGCGAAGGGTTCCGTTGATGAAGGGCATCTCCGGCGGCAGATGGTCGTTGAAGATTACGCGCCCTACCGTCGTGTTAACGAACTGGTGCTTCAGCGTGATCGGTTCCGTGTGGAGGACGTCCTGGTCGTCGTAGGCTGTCGTAAGATCAATGACGCGGCCGGTGTAGCGCAGCCGGATGGGAGTTCGGGTTTCGACTTCACCGGCTTCAAGCGCCAGGAGCACTTCTTCAGGATTGGCGAACGTGCGCCCTTCGCCCCGGGCCCCCTTCTGCTCTTTCGTCAGGTAATAGACGCCGAGAACGATGTCCTGCGTTGGGGTGGCGAGGGGCTGGCCGTTGGCCGGCGAAAGGATGTTGTTGGACGCCAGCATCAGCACAGATGCTTCAATCTGCGCCTCAGGCGACAGCGGAATATGGACGGCCATCTGGTCGCCGTCAAAGTCCGCGTTGAAGGCCGTGCAGACCAGCGGGTGGATCTTTATGGCTTTCCCTTCAACCAGTACAGGCTCGAAGGCCTGGATGCCCAGACGGTGCAACGTCGGCGCGCGGTTGAGGAGCACCGGATGGTCCTTAATGACCTCTTCCAGAATGTCCCAAACCACCGGTTCCTGGCGTTCCACCATTTCCTTGGCGGCTTTAATGGTGGTGCAGTGGCCGGATTGCTCCAGCTTGTGGTAAATGAATGGCTTGAAAAGTTCGAGCGCCATCTTTTTCGGCAGGCCGCACTGATGGAGCTTGAGTTCCGGCCCCACGACGATCACAGAGCGGCCGGAATAATCCACGCGTTTGCCGAGCAGGTTCTGGCGGAAGCGTCCCTGCTTTCCTTTCAGCGTGTCGGAGAGCGACTTCAGCGGGCGGTTGTTAGCCCCGCGAAGGACGCGGCCGCGCCGCCCGTTATCGAACAGCGCGTCCACGGCTTCCTGAAGCATGCGCTTTTCATTACGCACAATCACATCAGGGGCGTGGAGTTCCATCAGCTTCTTCAGCCGATTGTTCCGGTTGATGACGCGACGGTAGAGATCATTCAGATCGGAGGTGGCGAATCGTCCGCCGTCGAGCGGCACCAACGGCCGCAACTCCGGAGGGATCACTGGAATCACATCGAGGATCATCCACTCGGGCTTGTTGCCGGACTTGCGGAACGCTTCCACGACTTTCAGGCGTTTTGCGTACTTAATCCGCTTCTGCTGCGAGGGGTCGGACTTCATTTTCTCCCGAAGCTCGACCGCAAGGCTTTCAACGTCCACCTGCTTCAGGAGTTCCTTGATGGCCTCAGCGCCCATGCCCGCGCGGAACTTGCCGGCGTATTCCTGCTGCAATTCGCGGTAGCGCTCTTCCGGCAGGACTTCTTTTTCCTTCACTGGGGCCTCGCCGGGGTCGATGACAACGTAGGCCTCGAAGTAGAGGATTTTTTCAAGATCGCGCAGCGAGAGGTCCAGCAGGTGGCCGATGCGGCTGGGAAGGCCCTTGAAGAACCAGACATGAGAGCAGGGTGCGGCCAGTTCGATGTGGCCCAGTCGTTCACGCCGTACCTTTGAGAGCGTGACTTCCACGCCGCACTTGTCGCAGATAACTCCACGGTGCTTCATCCTCTTGTATTTGCCACAGAGGCATTCCCAGTCGGTAACAGGGCCGAAGATGCGGGCACAGAAAAGTCCATCGCGTTCAGGCTTGAAGGTCCGGTAGTTGATTGTTTCCGGCTTGGTTACTTCGCCATGGGACCATGAACGGATTTTCTCAGGGGAAGCCAGGCTGATGCGGATGGCATCAAATTCTCCTATGAGGCTGACTCGATCATAAGGGCTGCTTCGAAACAATTTTCCCTCCTTCTCAAGCGAGAAGAGTTAAGTTGGTGATTCTCGTGGCTGGCGTGACTCACCGCTTGCAGCGTCACCCCGCCGGATAAAGTTATTCCGCGGCCAAGGGCACTGGTTTCAGTTCCTTTGGCTTCTTGATCAATTCGACGTCGAGGCAGAGGCTTTGCAGTTCGCGCACGAGTACATTAAATGATTCCGGAACGCCGGGTTCAATCGCGGCCTCTCCCTTGACAATCGCTTCGTAAATCTTGGCGCGTCCGTAAACGTCGTCGGATTTCGCCGTCAGCAGTTCCTGAAGGATGCAGGCGGCGCCGTAAGCCTCAAGCGCCCAGACTTCCATTTCTCCAAACCTCTGCCCTCCAAACTGGGCCTTGCCGCCGAGCGGCTGCTGGGTGATCAGAGAGTAGGGACCAATGGAACGGGCGTGAATCTTGTCGTCAACCAGGTGCGAGAGCTTCAGCATGTAAATGTAGCCGACGGTTACCGGCTGCTCGAACGGTTCGCCGGTCATCCCGTCGCGGAGGACGATTTTGCCGGATGTCGAAAGGCCCGCCTTTTCGAGGTACGCTTTGATTTCCTTTTCAGTCGCACCGTCAAAAACTGGCGTCGCGAAGCGCAGCCCGCCCTGCACGGAGTGTGCGAATTCCAAAATCTCTTCGTCCTTCGCCTCTTCGAACTTCTTTGCGAGCGGCGTCCCGCTGAATATCTTTTTCAGCTCTTCCCGGAAGGTTTCAGCGTGGCCGTTGGTAGAGACAAGGTCCCGGATTTTCTCTCCCAGTCCCTTCGCCGCCCAGCCCAGGTGTGTTTCGAGGATCTGTCCAACGTTCATGCGGGAGGGAACACCAAGAGGATTCAGAACAATTTCAACGGGCGTGCCATCGGGCATGTAAGGCATGTCTTCTTCCGGCAGAATGCGCGCAATGACGCCCTTGTTGCCGTGCCGTCCTGCCATCTTGTCCCCGACGGACAGTTTCCGCTTCATGGCGATGTAAACCTTGACGAGCTTGATGACACCAGGAGGCAGTTCGTCGCCCTTCTTGAGCTTCTGTTCCTTCTCCGCAGTGATCTTGCGCAGGATATCGATCTGGCGCGACGTCATTTCTTCGATCTCGTCAATCTGCTCCACAAGCGTGGGGTCGCGCTTGACGATCTTCAGCCGCTTCAGGTTTCGCCCGGAAAGGCGGCTGAGCGCCTCACGAGTCAGCACGTCGCCTTTGGACATTAAGCGTTTGTTGGTTTTTTCGTCGTGCAAGTCCGCCTGGAGCTTTTCTCCCTCGAGCAATGCGCAGAGGCGGTTCAGGCGTTCGTCGTTCAGAATCCGGATCTCGTCGTTGAGGTTTTTGTGCAGGCGGGCGATTTCCGCTTCCTCGATGGCCCGTGCCCGTGCGTCCTTTTCCGCTCCCTTCCGCGAGAAGATCTTGACGTCCACAACGATACCTTCAATGCCCGGCGGGCAGGTGAGCGAAGCGTCGCGCACGTCTCCGGCCTTCTCGCCGAAGATGGCACGGAGCAGTTTTTCCTCCGGCGACAACTGGGTTTCGCCTTTGGGGGTTACTTTGCCGACCAGGATATCCCCCGGCTTGACGTAGGCGCCGATTCGGATGATGCCGCTTTCATCCAGGTCGCGCAAAAGCGTCTCAGAAACGTTTGGAATATCGCGGGTGACTTCCTCCGGACCCAGCTTGGTATCGCGCGCCTCGGTTTCAAACTCCTCGATGTGGATCGAGGTGTAGGAATCTTCCTTCACCAGCTTTTCGCTGACGAGGATGGCGTCCTCAAAGTTGTACCCGCGCCAGGGCATAAACGCGACCAGAATGTTGCGGCCCAAGGCGAGTTCGCCGTGGTCGGTGCAGGGACCGTCGGCAAGGACCTGCCCCGCCTTGACGCGCTGCCCCTTCCTGACAACGGGTTTCTGGTTGACGCAAGTGTTCTGGTTGGAACGGCGGAACTTGATCAATTGATAGATGTCGGCACCGACCTCGCGCGAAAGGTGCTGGCTCTGGCCGTCGCCTTCCACGCGCACGATGATGCGTTCGCTGTCAACGCTGTCCACAATCCCGTCGCGTTTGCAGATGACCACCGCGCCGGAATCGCGCGCCGTCACTTCTTCCATGCCCGTTCCGACCAGCGGTGACTGGGCGCGCAGCAGGGGAACCGACTGGCGTTGCATGTTAGAACCCATCAAAGCGCGGTTCGCGTCATCGTTCTCGAGGAAGGGAATCAGCGAGGCCGCGACGCTGACCAGTTGTTTGGGGCTGACGTCGATGTAATCCACGTTTTCGCGCCGGACGAGAACGAAATTGCCGGTTTGCCGCGCGTTGACCAGCTCGCTGGCAATGCGTCCCTTTTCATCGATGGGAACGTTGGCCTGTGCCACCACGTAGTTGTCCTCTTCCCAGGCGGAAAGGTAGAACGAATACGGTTCGAATTCCACTGGCCGGCGCTTCTTCGACCGCAGTTCTTCGTTCAGCTTTTCGACTGCTTCCTTTTCGACGTGCTCGCCTACCTTCCAGGGGCCGTCGCCGCCGTGCGTGATGGTGACGTAATCGATGACCCTGCCATCGCGTACCTTGCGATAAGGGCTTTCAATAAAGCCGTACTCGTTGATGCGGGCATAACAGGACAGGGAGGAAATCAGTCCGATATTGGGGCCTTCAGGGGTCTCGATGGGGCAGATGCGCCCGTAGTGCGTGGGGTGGACGTCGCGGACCTCAAATCCGGCGCGCTCGCGCGAAAGTCCGCCGGGGCCGAGGGCCGACAGGCGGCGCTTGTGCGTGATCTCAGAGAGCGGGTTGGTCTGGTCCATGAACTGGGACAACTGAGATGATCCGAAAAATTCGCGGATGGCTGCCATGACAGGCTTTGCGTTGATCAGGTCGTGCGGCATGGCGGTGGACATTTCCTGGTAAACGGACATCTTTTCTTTGATGGCTCGCTCCATGCGGACCAGCCCCAGCCGGAACTGGTTTTCGAGCAGTTCGCCCACCGCCCGAACGCGCCGGTTGCCGAGATGGTCGATGTCATCCACTTCATACTTCCCGCCCGGGTTCTTTTGAAGCTTCAGCAAGTAGCGAATAGTCGCGTAAAAATCTTCCGGGTCGAGGGTGCGCTTGTCGAGCGGAAGCTGCACCGGCGCAGCCTCGGAATGCTCAGTGGCCAGCGTTCCCTCACAGCCGCGCTCTACCTCCGTGCAGATGTTCCCTTCGCGCTTCCGAACGTATATCTTCTCTTCGTCCACAACGACGTAGAAGTTGGATTCGGGAAGGTTTCTGGCATCTTCCAGCTCAAACTGCGTGGCCTTGTCGTCCATGCGGACTTTGAGCTTGCTGTAATAGCCCAGCTTGATGTTGAACTTCAGCCGCCCGACGCGCGAGAAGTCGTACTTGCGGGGGTCAAAGAACATTCCGGTGAACAGGGCTGTCGCGGTGTCCAGAGTCGGAGGATCGCCGGGCCGCAGCTTGCGGTACATCTCGATCAGAGCTTCCTGAACGGACTTGATGGTGTCCCGCTTGAGCGTCTGGCTGATGACCGGCCCAATCTCATCACGTTCCGGGAAGAAGACATGAATTTCCTCAATTCCGCTGTCGATGATCGCGTTGAGTGCGGAAGGTGTAAGTTCATTGTTGGCTTCCACCAGAACTTCGCCGGTTGACGGATCAACGATATCCTCTGCGGCGTACGCGCCTTCCAGATCGTGCTGGGTTATTTCCACCTGGCTGATGTGGGCCTTCTGAAGCTCTTTGAGGATCGAAGGCGTGATCCGCTTGCCGGAGGCGACGATGGATTCATGGGACCGGGGATGCTCGACGGCCTTTGAAAGCCTCATGCCCAGAAGACCCTCGGAAACTTTCCAGTAAAGCTTGCGGTCCTTAAGGCTGACGTCCTCGATGCGGTAAAAAGTCCTGATGATTTCAGCGTTGTCCTTCAATCCCAGGGCGCGCAGGAAGATTGTTCCCAGGATTTTCCGCTTGCGATCGATCCGGACATAAAGGATGTTCTTGGTATCGTACTCGAACTCTACCCACGAGCCGCGGTAGGGGATCAGTTTGCCCAGGAAGTAGCTCCTGGAGGCGTTGGTCTCAAAGAAAACTCCCGGTGAGCGGTGGAGTTGGCTGACGATCACGCGCTCGGTCCCGTTGATAATGAACGTTCCGTTGTCCGTCATCAATGGGATTTCGCCGAAATAAACTTCCTGTTCCTTGATGTCGAGGATGTTACGCGGGCCGGATTCACTTTCCTTATCGTAGAGGGTCAGGCGGATGGTGACTTTGAGCGGCGCGGCGAAAGTCATGCCCCGCTCCTGGCATTCGGTGACGTCGTACTTGAGTTGGAGGGTAACCGGGTCGCCGCACTTATGACAGAAATCAACTTCGTTCTTGTTGAACGTTCCGCACTTCTTGCAGAGCACTTCGCCGGCCTTGAAAGGATCGGTGACAACGGTATAGCCGCACTGTTTACAGGTGCGGCGCAGGTGATGCAGGCCGCGGAGGCTTCCGCACTTGCATTCCCAGTCGCCGATTGAGTAATCTACAAAATCCAGTTGCGCCACGCCGCGGAAATCTGTGATGGGGAAAACCGAATTAAAAACCGCTTGCAGCCCGATATCATCCCGCTCGGAGGGAAGCGCATTCATCTGCAGGAAGCGGTCATAGGAGCGCTTCTGGACCTCGATAAGATTGGGGATCTGGATGACGGATGGGATCTTTGCAAAATCGATTCGACGCGGCAGAACGCCGTTAACGCCGTTTGGCATTCGTTATGCTCCTTGCTTTGATTTTAAAGGGCTACGAATCAATGGAGACACATGCACTCTTTGTGTTTGATGCATGAGAGGGGCTGCGGGATGCCGAAGGCCCTCCAGACGTACTTCGGCATCTCCGACTTGATTATTCAGAATAGAGAACTTACTATCGCCGGTAACAGTTCTTAGAATACCCAACTCAAGAGCACCAGCGACCGGGCTGCGTTCAGCATGTTCCCCTGGCCCGGAGGGTACTATTTCACTTCAACAGTCGCGCCTGCTTCCGCAAACTTCTTCTTGATGTTCTCCGCTTCTTCCTTAGAAACCCCTTCCTTGATCGGCTTGGGGGCGCCATCGACCAAGTCCTTCGCTTCCTTCAGCCCGAGGTTCGTCACTTCGCGAACGGCCTTAATAACGTTGATCTTGTTCGCGCCGACGGAAGTGAGGACCACGCTGAACTCAGTCTTTTCCTCGGCAGGCGCTGCTGCCGCCCCGCCGGCCGCCGCTCCTGCGACCACCACGGGAGCTGCCGCCGCAGCCGAGACCCCCAGCGTCTCTTCCAGCTTCTTTACCAGTTCAGAGGCTTCAAGGAGCGTCAACCCTTTGATTTGTTCGACAATCTTGTCAATGGTTTCGGACATCGTATCGTTTTTCCTCCTGAAATATCCTGACCTGCCCCCGGTCCGGTGAAAGGCGAACCGCCTCTTCGCCGCACCTAGTTGCCGCCGGATTCCTTAAACTTGTTTTCCTTCACAGCCTGTTGAATCACTCGCGCCAGGTTGCGGGCGACGCCGGAGACAGTGACGGCGAGTTGCTGTGCCGGAGCCTTCATCAGGAACAGCGCCTTGGCGAGCAACTCCTCGCGGGAAGGAAGCGACGCAAGCGCCTCAACTTCCGCCATGGATACAACCCGGCCCTCGACCATTCCGGTTTTGAAAACCAGCGCGGGGTTTTCCTTTGCATAATCGACCAGGACCTTGGCCAGCGAAACCGGGTCGGTGGACGTATAGGCGAGCGAAGTAGTGCCTCGCAGCTTCTTTGCCGCCGCCTCAGCTTCAGTGCCTGCGGCTGCCCGTTCGATCAGGCTGTTCTTGACCACCTTGTACCTGGCGCCGGTCTCTGCGATCTTGCGCCGAAGCTCCGTATCCTGCGCTACGGTCAAGCCCTCGAATCCGGTCAAAAAGACCGTGCGGGCCTTCTTCAATTCCTCGTGGAGGTCTTTCGCCTGCTGATGCTTTTCTTCCCGCTTCATTGCGTTCCCCTTGCCAAAGGTTCAAGCCTTTTATGCGGCTTCGACAGATGCCAGATCAATCGGGACCCCGGGTCCCATCGTTGACGAGACCACGATGCTTCGCACATAGCGCCCTTTGGCTGACGCCGGCTTTGCGCGAATTACGCTCGAAATCAGAGCTTTCGCGTTATCGGAAAGCTTCTCCGCGTCAAAGGATACCTTCCCGACTGCACAGTGAATAATGCCCGTTTTATCGACACGGAATTCCACTTTGCCGGCCTTCAGTTCCTGTACGGCGCGGGCCACGTCGAGCGTGACAGTGCCGGTTTTAGGGTTCGGCATCAGGCCTCGGGGGCCAAGGACCTTGCCCAGCCGCCCGACGGACTTCATCATGTCCGGCGTCGCGACAACCGCATCAAATTCCATCCAGCCGCCCTGGATTTTCTGCACGAGATCTTCAGCGCCTGCTTCATCGGCGCCTGCTTCTCGCGCCTCGCGGACTTTTTCTCCGGAGGCGATCACAACCACCCGCGTCGTTTTGCCAAGCCCGTGCGGCAGAACAACAGTTCCCCGCACCATCTGATCCGCGTGCTTCGGGTCCACGCCAAGCCGGATCGCTACCTCAACGGTTTCATCGAATTTTGCGTAGGACGCCTTTTTTACCAGAGGCATCGCTTCGGGAAGCGGATAAGCGGGCTTGTCAATCAACTTCCTGCTGGCTTCGTATTTCTTCCCCAACTTCTCGATCCTCCTTCGTAATCCTAATGCTTCATTGCCCGGTTTCTTCAGGCAACGACTTCCAACCCCATGCTCCGCGCGGTTCCTTTAATCGTAGCAACGGCTGCCGCGAGGTCGCGCGCGTTCAGATCGGGCATTTTCTGCCGGGCGATCTCCTCCACCTGTTTTTCCGTGACGGTCCCCACTTTGTTCTTGTTCGGCTCCCCGGATCCCTTGGCGATGCCCGCTGCTCGCTTCAGAAGAACGGAAGCGGGTGGGGTCTTGGTTACGAAACTGAATGTGCGGTCGTGATAGACCGTCAACACTACTGGGATGACCAGCCCTTCCTGGTCCTTTGAGGATGTCTTGGCGTTGAAAGCCTTGCAGAAGTCCATAATGTTGACGCCGTGCTGGCCGAGCGCCGGGCCCACCGGGGGCGCGGGGGTTGCCTTACCCGCGGGGATCTGCAGCTTTACCATTGCGACAACTCTTTTTGCCATGGCCTTTATACCTTTTCGACTTGATAAAAATCCAGTTCCACCGGCGTGGCGCGCCCGAAGATCGTCACCATTACGCGCAGCGTTGACCGGTCCGTGTTGATTTCCTCAACAGCACCCGTAAAGTCCTTGAAAGGCCCGTCGGTGATCTTGACGCTTTCGCCTTTTTCGAATTCAAGTTTCGGCTTCGGGCTTTCAGCCGCAACCTCGATCTTGTGGACAATGCGGTCAACTTCTTCGAGTGAAAGCGGCGTGGGCGTCGAACCCGACCCGACAAACCCCGTCACGCGGGGTGTTGACCGCACCACGTGCCAGGTCTGGTCATTCATTTCCATTTCAACCAGCACATAGCCGGGATAAAAGAGTTTCGGCGTCACAACCTTCTTGCCTTGCCTTACCTCGATCACGTCCTCGGTGGGCACCAGGATTTCGCCGAATTTATCGGAAAGTCCTTCCGCGGCGATGCGGCTTTTCAGCGATTCCGCCACTTTCCTTTCAAATCCCGAGTAAGTGTGGATAATGTACCAGTGTTTTTCCATTTTCAGGGCTTGCACTGTTCGGTCTCTAGAACGATTTCCCCCATTTCAGGATGAAGGAAATCAGTCGGGAAAAAACCTCATCGCAAATCATAAAGTAGAACCCGAACAGGAAGGTTGTAATGATCACCATCACGGTGGTGCCGTAAACTTCCTGCTTGCTGGGCCAGGTGACCCGCTTCATCTCCGCGCGCACGTCGCTGATGTAATTCCGGAGCCTCCCTGCCCAACCCTTGCTGATTGTCAACTCATTGGCCATACGGTGCCTTTTCCGCCATGCATTTCAGTTTCCGCGCGCCGCGCCACAGCGAAACCAGGATGACTTTCGACTGGCAGGGGCGGAGGGATTCGAACCCCCATGACCGGTTTTGGAGACCGGCAGATTAGCCGTTGATCTGACGCCCCTCCGAAAATAACGCATTCTGTACAGTGACAAGCGCCGAGGCCGCTGAATCCCGCCGCTTGTGCTGAGCACTCGCCACCCGCAACTTCACTTTACTTCTTTGTGCGCCGTGTGATGCCTGCACGTCGGGCAAAACCGCTTAATCTCCAACCGGTCCGTGTGCTTCTTCTTGTTCTTGGTTGTCGTGTAATTGCGATTCTTGCAGTCGCTGCACTGTAATGTAATGATATCACGCATCGCCTAAACCACCAGAAGTTCTTTTATTGAATGATTTCGGTCACGGTGCCGGCGCCGACGGTGTGGCCGCCCTCGCGGATGGCGAACCGCAGCCCTTTCTCCATGGCGATCGGCGTAATCAGCTCGATCTCCAGCGTCACGTTGTCGCCCGGCATC